>Ga0307990_1000026_pt1 | contig 129499 bp, 82 predicted proteins | sample EllFjometagen129_FD_203168 | JGI IMG/M metagenome (GOLD analysis project Ga0307990, IMG submission 203168) | Marine microbial communities from Ellis Fjord, Antarctic Ocean - #129 | ecosystem: Environmental > Aquatic > Marine > Unclassified | place: Southern Ocean | collected 2014-10-08 | reverse complement strand
CGATAAAAATGTCTTGACCACTAAAATCCATTTGTTTAACTTTGTCCATGTTTATATAATTTTTGAGTTTCGGGAGCTAAGTTAATACTGCTCCCGGAACTTTACAAATTACAAACATAGGGGCTAAATAGAGTTACCAGGCAATTTTTGATTAACAATCGGGTAATAAAAAATCTTTATATTAAAATGCTAATCTACTCATTACAAACATGCACGCAACAGCTTTTTCAAAACTAAATCTCTGTATCAAAAGCTCAAAAAAATTTATCTCATCAGAAATGATTTGGAAAATATCCAGCCGATTGTGATTAATTAAAATTTTTAAATATTTTTGTTTTTATAAATTTCACCAATAAAAGGAAACTATGAGGCATCCAATTTTGAAGATAAATATTATCTACACCTTTATTCTGACTTTATTTTTTATCATCTCTTATGAAACATTATCTGCACAAACTGATAATTTTGAGAGCGATACGTTAAAGCAAATTACAATTGATGAAGTTGTGATCACAGCCAACAGGTATAATAATAAGTTGATGGGAACCGGCGCTTCGATGGAAGTTTTAAAATCGAATGAAATTAAAACAATACCCACACAAAATTTTACCGGAGTATTGAATTATATTCCCGGCATGTACTCGGCTTCAACCGATGGCATGGGACTGAAGCCTCAAGTTAGCATAAGAGGTTTTTATGGTGGCGGCGAGGCCGAGTATCTCACTGTATTGGTTGACGGGATACCCATTAATGATATGGAAACAGGATTGGCCAACTGGAGTCAAATACCGATAAATCAAATCGAAAAAGTTGAGTTACTCAAAGGCGGTTCATCAGCCCTTTACGGGGATGCTGCTATGGGCGGGGTGCTCAACATCAAAACCATAAAGGGAAGTAAAAACTTTACAACTGCCAATATTGGTTATGGCTCTTACAACACTTATAATATTGGTGCGGCACACGGAGGCGCTGCCGGCAAAGGCAATTATGATATTTATTTGAACAACAACGCAACAGATGGCTATAGAGAACACGGCCAATGGAATTCGATAAATTTTGGGGGAAAAGTAAAACTTCCTTTAAGTCAAAACTCCACGGTAACTTTTAGCACCTATAACCAAATTGTAAAATCTGATGATCCGGGATTTTTATCCAATACTCAGATTGGGGCAGACAGGAAACAATCGCTACCATATTTTAACGAAGATGGTAACGACAATCAAAAGTACCTTGCAAATTTAGATTTCAATACCAAAATAAACCGCGATGCAGATCTGGGCATAAGTTTAAATTATCGCCATAAAAACACCGAACAATACCGCACTTACGGGCAATACCCAAGCATTCTGGTTGCCGGGCAGGAAGGGCAAATCTATCCAATTGGCATTTATGACACTACCATTTATGCAAACACAAAAAAACGTGAGCTCACCACCGACCAGCTAAGCCTGGCCATAAGAATTATTAGCCGGATTCCGGATTTAAATGCAACAATCACCGGGGGCATTGAAACCGATTACGGCGGATACAGCAACAGCTATTACGATATTTTCAAAGGATTTGAAAACGATTACCAAAATAATTATGCACCCTGGGATTCGCTGGATACAAAAGGAACCGGGGGGCGAGTTAAATCGGCGGCCTACCTCAACGGCGAAATAAAACTGGCTTACCCCTTAACGCTTCATGCGGGTGTGAGGTACGATTATATTTCGGATGATTTTTATGGCGACATCCCTGACACAAACATTAGCAAGATTAATTCGCAAATCAGTCCAAAAATAGCATTGAGCCTAAGCACCGGAGAAACCGATAATTATGCCGGAAGTATTTTTATGGGATACAGCCACGCGTTTAAAGCGCCAACAATTGATCAGCGCACCGACTTTAAACAATTAAATTACTACGTGTTTTTTGATGCCGGGCCTGCACTGATACCCATGGAAGTAAAAGCCGATCCGTTTTCAAACCCTGATTTAAAACCCCAAACCAGCATGAATTATGAATTGGGCACTTACCAGTTTTATAAATTTTCTGATAAAGTGAACGGCGGAATAAACCTTACAGCTTACTATATAAAAGTAAAGGATGAAATAGATTTTGACCTGCAAACCCAGCAATACAAAAATATTTTCGATACGGAACATACAGGGTTCGAAATGAGTGTAAGGTTAAATGTAAATGAGAACTGGAATGGATTTTTTAATTATAACTATGCCGAAGTAAAATATGCAGGTGGCGAAAACGATGGCAAAACCCTGAAGGGAGTTCCCAAAAATGTATATGCCGGTGGAATTTCATATTCACCGGTAACAGGTTTGGGAGCCACCTTATTATTGAATGGTGCCGGTGGAATTTACCTTGACGATGAAACCACCGAAAAGCTTAATGCTTATGCAGTTTTCAATGCAAGGATTCATTATAAACTTAGCTTTGTTATGGTTTATCTTGATGTGAACAACATTTTCGATAAGTCGTATAATGCAAGTGGCTACATGCTTGATGGCGAAAAGTATTTATACCCGGCAATGGGTCGCTTTTTAAGAATTGGGGCTAATTTTAAATTCTAAAAATAAGGTAAATAAAGAATGAAAAAATTGTTTTTTATCACAGTGTTATTACTCATCGGTATAAATGCTGCTTTAAAGAGCCAAAATATCTCAGGAACAGTTTACGATACAAAATATGACAAGCCTGTTCCCGATGCAAATGTTACCTTACTATATACAGGGAAAGGAGCCTCTGCAGATAATACGGGTAATTTTTTAATCAAAAATGTTCAACCCGGCAAATACACATTACAAGTTTCTCTGGTTGGTTATATCACGCTGGAAAAAGAAATTGTAGTAAGCGAAAAAGGTGTTTCAGGAATAGCTTTGTATTTGCAGCCTTCCAACGTAACATTAACCAACGAATTTGTTGTTACCGCCCGCCGCATTGAAACCGATGATTTTTCCTCGCCGGAAGCCATCACTGTTTTAAACACAAAATCCCTTGCGCAGGAATCCGCACGCTCAGTACCGGAAGCCCTTGAAGGAGCAACAGGCGTTTTTGTTCAGAAAACCAATCATGGCGGAGGTTCTCCTTTTATTCGAGGATTTACCGGGAACCAAAATCTGCTCATGATAGACGGTATTCGGCTCAACAATGCTACTTATCGCTACGGACCCAACCAGTATTTAAATACGCTTACCCCACAAATCATCGACAAAATTGAAGTTGTGCGGGGTGCCGGATCTGTACTTTACGGTAGCGATGCCCTGGGTGGAGTAGTGAATTTACTCACCAAAGCCCCCTCCTACTCGCCTGATGGATTAAAGATTGGAGGCCGTGTGCATGGAAAATGGATGAGTGATGATATGCAAAAAACAGGGCGGGCAGAAATTGGTATTTCAGGAAAAAAAACAGCCTTTTCAGGAGGTTTTACCTACAATGATTTTGGAAATATAGTGGGTGGCGACACCACAGGAAAACAAATACCCACAGGCTATCAGGATTATTCCGGCGATATGAAATTTAAATGGAAAATTACGGATAACCAGGAATTAACCCTCGCCTGGCAATACGACAAACAAACGGATGTTCCACGCTACGACAAGATCATTACAAATTATACAAAATACCATTTCGATCCCCAAATCAGGCAACTGGGCTATGCAAGACTAAAATCAAACTTTTCGAATAAATGGTATCAGGAAATAAGTACCACAGTTTCGTTCAATCAATCTGACGAACAAAGGATGCTGCAAAAATCGGGTTCATTAAAAACCACTTATGAACATGACCTTGTAAATACTTATGGCGCAACTATCCAGATTAATTCAAAACCAGGCAAAAACTGGTATTTCGTTTCTGGTATTGAATATTATTTTGATGAAGTAAATAGTAAAACTACGGAAGTAGAAAATGATATTTCTACCAAAAAACGCGGTTATTATCCCGATGGTGCAACTTCAGGTAGTTTCGCTATTTATACCTCACACACTATTGATGTAAAGAAGTTTTCATTTATCCTCGGTGGACGGTTTAACATTTATAGTATTAAGGCGAACGATGTTACTTTCAGCAATGTTGATGTAAACCCATCAGCGCTTGTGGGAAGTGCATCAGTACTATATCATCTTAACCAAAACTACAACCTGATCGGGTCAATCTATTCAGCTTTTAGGGCGCCAAACATAAACGACCTCAGCAGTTTTGGTACTTTTAATGCCGGAATTGAAATCCCGAATCCCGACTTAAAACCCGAAAAATCGGTAAATGCTGAACTGGGTCTAAAAACCAAATACGAAAAATTTTCAGGCTCAATATTTATTTATCAGGATTGGATCAAAGATCAGATAAGCCGTGTTGAAGCCACCTATAAGGGGCAGGATTCTCTTAATGGAGAAAAAGTTTTCAGGAAAGAGAACTTCGCCAAATCGTTCATACACGGAATTGAAGCCGATTTACAATATGAGCTTAATAATAATTTTTCAACTTATGGAAATATAACCTGGATTTACGGACAAAATGAATCGGCAGGTGAGCCCATGCGCCGGATACCTCCACTTAATGGGAAACTTGGTATTTATTACCAAAATAAATCCAAATTCTGGAGCAAGCTGGAGTGGCTTGCAGCCGATGAGCAGGACAGACTCTCAAGCGGAGATATCAAAGACTCAAGAATACCTGAGGGTGGCACCCCCGCCTGGAATGTGTTGAATCTCCGCGCCGGATATTCCTGGAAAAAGCTTCATTTTACCGCCGGCCTCAACAACCTTTTTAACGAAGACTACCGCACCCATGGCTCCGGCATCAACGGCTACGGACGGAGTGTCTGGGTAGCTGTAAGTGTTGGGTTTTAATATACTTAAAATCGTCATCATCATATATTGCATCGCTTGATTGAAAATTCTAAGCTTATTAGTACTTCCCCAAAACCTTAGGCTTAGCAAATTTACAGCCCCCAGCGATTTTCCGTTCCGGGGGCTGCTTTTTTTAATTTTTTGAACACGGATAACCCCGAAAAAAACGGGGCAGGCGCGGATTGGACAGATAAGCACAGATAAAAATAAATATCTTAATTTCTTCAATGTCTAACCCATAAAATATTTACTTTCGCTCACGAAAAAAATGATAGCTAAAAAATCAGATGTTTTGGAATGTCAAACAAAGTACTTTTGTATATTTTTAGTTTGGATGCTGCTATCCGGTGCGGGAACAATTAACGCCCGGCCAGGCAACGATGACCCACTGCAACCGCTGATTAACAGCACTTCCGGAGAAGAAAAGGTAAAAAACCTACTTTTACTTACTAATACCTTGCTTAACCAATATCCTGACAATAGCCTCACGGTATCGTTCGAAGCACTGAAGCTCGCAGATAGCATACACAATCCTGCCCTTGCTGCCAAGGCAAATTATTACATAGGATTGGCACAAATGCATAAACATCATTATGAGGAAGCCTCAACAGCCTTTTCAAACTCACTTGACTATGCGAAGAAAACCGATGATTATTTGCTGTATGTAAAGAATTTGGTTGGACTGGCCGAATACCATTATGAAAAACTTCAGTTTGATAGCGCCAAAAATATTCTTGAAACTGCTAAAGCACTGTCAGTAAAGCACAACTTCGAAAATGCGCTGCCGGCAATATACAATAGCATGGGTAAAATTTCCGAAACTGAAGGAGATAATTTGGGTGCCATTGAAAAGTATTTAAAAGCCGCCGATATTTACAGTAAAAAGAAGTATTTTGACGATCTGGCAATCGTTTATCATAATATCAGTTTGGTTTATCAAGGCCTGAAAAACTACCCGGATGCCATATATTACATTAATCTTGCTGTTGAAATTAACACCAAATACAATCACTTACCTGCGCTCCATAACAATTACAATAGCCTGGGGAATGTTTACTCAGAAATCGATTCGCTGGAAAAAGCACAATACTATTACAAGCTGGTAATAGAAACTGCACGTAAAAATAACAACGAATATAATATGGCCAAAGCCTATTTAAACCTGGCCAATTTGCTCAAACAACAAGGCATTTACGATGATGCCGGAAAATATTATGACAGCTCGATTTATCTCTCCGAAAAAAATAATATCCAGTTTGGAATTATCATCGGTAAACTAAACCAGGGTAATTATTACAACAGCATTGGCGATTACGCATCAGCATTGAAGGTTTTAAGAGAGGATCAACAACTTCTTAAAGCATACAAACTGCCTGATGTAACAGCGACTCTAAATGCTTTTCTTTACAAAACATTTAAAGCTGTCGGCGTTTATGATTCGGCATTGTATTATTTTGAATTGTGGGAGCACATGAACGACAGCATTGCTGGTAAGGCAACGAAGGAAAAAGTGTTGGAACTGGAAAAAAAATACCAGTCGGAGCGCAAGGCCCGCGAAATAGCAGAGTTGCAGGAAAACATTAGCCATGAGAAATCGCGCAGCCGCCTGTTCATCCTAACTTTTATGCTTGTGGCCATAGTGCTTGTTACAGCCATTTTTCTTTTGTTGGCCCGACGCAGGGCTGCCAGATTGCACGAACAACTTACCCACCAGGAAAACGAAGAACTTAAAAATGTGATGGAACTGCGCAATCAGGAGCTGGTATGCAAGGCATTGATGGTTTCGAACCTGAATGAGCAACTCGAAAAGATCAACAATCTTATGCAACAAATCAAACCCTCGATAAACCCTGAAGCCGCTGAAAGGCTGGATGTTCTTATACAAGACCTTGAAATCACCCTGCCCGAACAGGCCTGGCACGAATTTGAAACACGTTTCGAACAGGTACACCAAGGATTCTTTACCAGGCTACTCAACGAATTTCCTGAGCTTTCGCCATCTGAATTGAAAATGTGCAGCCTCCTCAGGCTCAACATGGCAACCAAAGACATTGCCCTCCTTACAAATCGCAGCATTGGCACCGTTGATAATATCAGAAGTAGCATCCGCAAAAAGTTACATTTGATTGGTGAAGACAACCTCACTTCTTTTTTGTTGAATTTGTAGTCGGCAAAGCAGAAGGGATCGCAGCCCCGACGAAGGAGGGGATAGCAGCCCTGGAGCGATATAAAAGTTAGCAGCCTTCAGTAGGCAGTCTTCAGCCCCGAAAAAACATCCCGAAGGTTCGGGATTTGATTTCATCTTTTTTCGAGCCGCCTTGCCGCCAGCGGATGCCACAGCAAAAGCGAGGCAGGGGTGCTCGACCGAAGGTCGGCATCGGCTGTACCGAAAAGTCATCTTAACCTTCAGGATAGTTTTTACAGCATTCAATATTCCATTCTGCAGTCAGGGCTTCACTTTAAGTGAAACCCTGACTGCCCAAACCTTTTTCCAGTCACCCCGTGAATTCTGCTTTAGACGAAGAAGTGTTTCCAAAAAAGCACTACCGCATACCGAAAGTATTCACGGGGTGACTTTATCTTCTTTCATTAGTTAAAACTTCATTATCATATAAACACCTGATATAGCTTACCTTACATCCCACACTATTTCCACCCCTTAGCAAACATGAGATAATCGTGAGGTGCTTTTTTTCACACCATGAGATAATCGTGAGGTCAAAATCTTGCTTTTAACACCTCTTGTCCCTTTACTTTGACCCATGTTATTCATTTGGCATTTTAAACCAAAAATCATGGTCGATCAAAATTTGAATATTCACAAAGAACAAAGTTCTGAATGGAAAGAAAAAAAGGAAGTAATGGAGCGCCTTGCCAAAGCATTGCAAACTACTTCCCTGCCCACAATCAATAAAAATAGTCCTCCTATGGCATTATCTCCAAAAAGATGCCAGTGGTTCATAAAACTAAAAACAATGCTATGGAGAGCAAACAAAAATCATTAAACACATTTCATAAAATCAAAAAACCAAAATGCACTTTATTTTAAAAGAAATAATTATTCATCATTTACAAAAATTAGCATGATATGAAAAAGAAAAACTTTAGCACCTTTTGCATCGCCCTACTCATAATGGGCTGTAATCTGAGTATAAACGCGCAAACTTATTCCGGTGGTGCCGGAACAGAAGTTTCGCCTTATGAAATTACCAACAAAACCGACCTCGGGTATTTGGACGAACACAGCAGCGATTGGGATAAACACTTCCTGCAAATAGCCAATATTGTATTTAATACTGCCGATTTTGAAGTGGGCGGGGCATTTTACAATGATGGGAAAGGATTTAGTCCGATTGGAGATTCTACTGTTTACTTCACGGGGAGTTACAATGGTAATGGCCTTACCATTACAGGCTTGTACATCAACAGGCCGAGCCAGGATTATGTGGGTATGTTTGGTGTATCTTCTGGTGAAATTAAAAACCTGAAGCTGGAAAATGTAAAAATCACAGGGAAAGATTGTACTGGGGGACTGGTCGGAATATCTGGAAATTGCTTAATAACTAATTGCCAACTTAGCGGAACAATTAGCGGATATAATTATGTTGGTGGACTGGTAGGCGGTCAATTTTATGGTGCTATAAGTACATGTAATGCTACCGGAACGGTAGAGGGCACAAAAAATGTTGGCGGACTGGTAGGGGCAAATGGTAGTTTGGAATTAAAATCTTATGCACCTTCAGCAAATAGCGCAGTAAACTATTTCAATAGTTTAACCAAAAGAAATGGGGATTCCCTCATCTATCCGGATGCCAGTGGAAACTTTTCCAAAACACCAAACATTGAGGCAAACTTTGGAGATCTGGTAAACAGGCAAGATATGATTAACAATCTACTAAATAAATCGATGGCGGTTAATAGTATTACTGATATCAATAAATTTCACCTTGACACAGATCTTGTAATAAGAGGAGGTACTAATGGGAAACTTGATTATTATTATTATATTATTGGAACAATAGTTAAGTGTAATGCTGATGGAATTGTTAGTGGACAAGAAAATGTTGGCGGCCTGGTGGGGAATAACTCAGGCTCAATAAATAAATCTTATACATCCTCAGCAGTGAGCGGAGTAGAGAATGTAGGTGGGCTTGCAGGCAGGAATAATCATTTTATCATCTATTCGTATGCCAGGGGCGATGTTTTTAGGATATCGGGCAACGAGGTGAATTTCGGCGGATTTGTGGGAGAAATTAATGGGACAATTCAACAGTGCTATTCCACCGGTAAAGTATCGGGCAATGGATGGACTCCTACAAATAAGGGTTTTGCAGGATCGAAAATCACGGGCGTGTGTAGTGATAATTATTGGGATATCTTAAGTAGTGGGCAATCAGCTTCGGCAGGTCAGGGCACCGGTGAAATCGAAGGCAAAAATACCAGCGAAATGAAGCAGCAAGCCACTTTCGTAAACTGGGATTTCACACATACCTGGGCCAGCGATCCCTCACAAAACGATAACTACCCATACCCCATAGGGAATAATTATTCCGGCGGTGCCGGAACGCCCGAATCTCCTTACGTAATTGCCAATAAATTCGACTTAAAATACCTGAGTGAAAATTGCAACGATTTGGATAAACACTTCCTGCAAACCGCCGACATAATATTTGATGTTGCCGATTTTGAAAACTGCGGCTTATTTTACAATAATGGAATAGGCTTCATCCCGATAGGGATATTTTATAACTCGTGTTTTATGGGAAGCTATGATGGCAATAGTCATAGTATTAAGGGCTTGTATATCAACAAACCTTGGGAATACGTTACTGGCATGTTTGGATGCATCGATAGCGACTTTGAGATTAAAAACATAGAACTGGAAGATGTAGATATCACGGGGGAAGATCATGTTGGCGGCCTATGCGGAGCGATATTAAAAGGTTCAATAAAAAATTGTAAGCTCAGTGGAAGCATACTTGGCGAAATGTGGGTTGGGGGATTAACTGGTGCCGCATACGATACTGTATCTATCAGCAATTGTCAAGTTGATGTTGATATTGTAGGAGAACTGTATGTTGGGGGATTAATTGGTGCTGCATCCGATACTGTATCTATCAGCAATTGTCATGTTGATGTTGATATTTTAGGAGGAGCTTATGTTGGGGGATTAATTGGTGCTAACGTCTCTGGTCAAATATTAAACTGCAGTGCTAGCGGAATGATAAACGGATTTGGATATGCTGGCGGACTCGTGGGAGTTAATGGAAGTTCTATATCAAAATGTTTCACCTCCGCAGCAGTTAGTGGAGTAATATTGGTAGGTGGGTTTGCAGGATATAACATGAGTGAAATTAGCGATTCCTACGCCAGGGGCAATGTTTTCAGAGATGCGGACACCCTGGAATATTTCGGCAGTTTTGTAGGGATTTTGGATAACCCTTTTGAGCCCTCTCCTGATATTTCTTCAACTTACCATTGTTATGCTACCGGAACGGTGTCGGGCGAGGGCTGGAATCCAACAAACAAAGGTTTTACCAGCACAAGCGATGGAGGCATTCTTGAGCATAACTATTGGGATACCCTAAGCAGCGGACAAACAAGTTCGGCAGGCCAGGGCATAGGACAGATCGAAGGAAAAAGCACCAGCCAAATGAACCAGCAAGCTACTTTTGTGACTTGGAACTTTAACACCACCTGGACCACCAATCCTTTGTACAACAATGGTTACCCCTACCTACAATGGCAAAATTGTTTCAACCCAACTAATGGAGGGAGCATCAGTGCAACACAAAGCATTTGCCAAGGCGAAACACCTGAAGCACTCACCGAAACAACAGCACCCTCAGGCGAAATGGGAATAATCGAATACAAATGGCAATCCTCAACATCCAACGACACCACCGATTTTGAAGATATCCCCAACAGCAATACCGCCAACTATAACCCAGCTGTTTTACCCGATACCACCTGGTACATACGTCTTGCCCGTGTAGATTGCATGCCCGGATGGTCGGGAGCTGCCAAATCGAATGTTATAAAAATCAACATCATCCCCGAAGTTATTGCCTTTGCCGGAAATGATGCTTCTGTTTCACCAGGCGAAACCTATACCCTTTCGGAAGCTACAGCCGAAAATTACACAAAACTAAGCTGGTCAACATCAGGGGATGGTATATTTGATGATTCAACAAACCGAAACCCGACATATACTCCGGGCACGAATGATTTTGTAGCTGGAAGTGTTATTTTAACACTATCTCTGGAAGGTTTGGGGAACTGTAATTTTACGGACAATGCTCAAATGACACTTACCATTTTCGGAGCACCATCCATTGTGATTACTACACCAACTGAAGACGAAATTATTTATGATACAGTGGTAACAGTTTCGGGCACCGCCAGCGATGCAGGTAATAGCCTTTCGGAAATTTACATCAAAGTGAATAATGGAACATGGCAACTGGCAACAGGTACAAATATCTGGACAGGCATCCTAAGCCTGACCCCTGGCAAAAACCTAATACAGGCAAAAGCTCTTAATACCCTGGGACTGGAATCTATCATAGCGGAAGTAAACATTATTGCAAGTTACCAACTTGTACCACTAAGCCCGGGCTGGTCGCTTATTTCCTCCTTCCTTTCCCCCGGAAATCCTGCTATGGAACAAGTGATGCAACAGGTTTCAATACCCGGCAACCTGAGCTTTATGTTTGGCCAATCGGGAATTTACTGGCCCGAGCATGGCATAAATACCATTGGCGACTGGAATGTTTTTGAAGGGTATAAGGTAAAATACAAACAGGCAGATACCCTGGTAATAACCGGCGATAAGCTTGCTGATAATACTTTAATCTTTCCCGCCGGATTCTATATAATCCCGGTATTGGGCAATGTGCCTACGCCAATTTCACAAATATTTAGTGATCCTGAAAATGACATCGAATACATTTTTGATGTTACTTCAGGAAATGTTTACTGGCCGGGTGGAAGTGTCATTAACCTATTTGAACTAATTCCGGGTATGGGATACATCGCGAAATTCAACAAAGAAGTTACCATAGACTTCCCCGACTACCAGAATTTTAAATCATCAAACATTTACACTATTCCCGAAAATGAACCCACCGGCCCGTGGAATTTTTCGCGCACAGCGGAGGTTCATTTAATCTCACTCTTTAAAGATGCTTTGGTAGGAATGGAAAACTATTCACACATCGGGGCTTTCGACAGCAATGGCGATTGCATTGGCTTTGCCGACATCACCGAAAAGGGTTCAAATATTTTGCTGACTTTGTTTGGTGATGATGCTTATACAAATTTTAAAGATGGTGCCGAAGAAGGTGAGTTCATTACTTTCAGGGCTTACGATCCCATTAACGAAAAAGAAACCGGAATTGAGCCCACATTCAGCAACAGCTTTCCCAACCACAACAACTTATTTGCCTTGAACGGCCTTTCGGCGATTACAGGTTTTAAAGCCGGACAAACAGGACTGGGAGAAAGTAACTTGTCATCACAAATAAGTGTATATCCAAATCCTGCCAAAGAAGAACTAAACATTTTGCTTGAAGCATTTGAGCAGAACGGAGAAACATCATACGAGTTATGCAACTCAAATGGTATTTTAATCCTTGCTAACAAAATCAATAATACTCACACAAAGATTAACATCAATCATCTACAGGCCGGGGTTTACATTCTTAAAATCACATATAATGGAAATACAACGTTTAAAAAGTTGCTAATTCAATAGATGCTCCATTTTCCTGGAAAGCTTTTCAGGCAAACTAATTATTACTATAACGCTTTCAAAACACGCAAGCCAGGTTGGCTTGCGTGTTTTTTTTTTGATTTTTATATTATATTAGTATTCGCCGCCAGTTAATTATTCACAAATTCTCAATTTCCTAACTTGGACAAGCCAAAACCAAACAAGGTGATCATGTAAAACTTATGGTGTATTCCTGTTTTGGTTTGTCCAAGTTAGTTGGCAGAATATTACAGATAAGAGCCTAAGGTCAGAATATCACCCACATTTTAAGTCTCCATAATTCTGGTCTAACGAAAACTCATATCATATCGTACAACAGCTATATAGTGTTGGTCTTTTTAGGCGTTTTGTGAAATTTGAATAGCTCCGTCCTTTAGGGCGGAGAATTCATTTTCCCCGGGCTAAAGCCCAGGGCAACGCAAAAATACCGACATTATGTATCAACACTATATAAGGCTTGCTGAAAAACACAAAACTATATCGTTAGCTATAATATTATAGATTAACTAATGATAATCCAATGGATTAGGCCTTTCTCAGCAGACACTATATAGTAAATCACAAATGGATACAGCAATCATATTAAATCTTAATGTATGTTAAATAATTTGTTTTATATCTATATTATTTGTATATGTGCGCGATCAGTTTCGGCTTTATTTTGAAATAATTGGACAATCTTTTTTTTACACAGCAATAAAAATGAAAAGAAAAATCGACAATTCATTCCTTCATATTTTTTTCAACAACCCTTTCGAGCACTACATCAACAAATATATGTCATATTTTTCATATATAGATTCATCACCAAATAAATTTTTATCTAATCTAAAAAAGCAGAAAATATGAAAACGTTTACAAAAATCTTAATTGCTTTGGTACTTATGGCCGGAGCTATCAGTACAAAAGGAGGCACTTTAACCAATGTCTCCTGGGATGCATCAGGTTATTTGCCTGAAGCTACGGGAGTAACCTATGGAACCAACATCGTGGATTTATGCAATAATTATGTCTCAAACAATGGTTTGTCAACTCCTGGAAACCCGGATACAACTATGGCAAAAGATGCGCTTCCTTTCATCACTCAATGGGTTTTCCCTTCCGGCACCAGCGAAATAAAATTTAATGCCCTCACAGTTGGGGCTGTTAATTACACCTGGACGGCAAGCCCATCGGGTAACAATGGCAACGGCAATTTTACCCGGGCTGCTGCCGGGCCTGTTACCCTTGGCGGCATGAGCATCCCGGCCGGCGATACGCTTACACTTACTATGGAGGCTCCAAACCTGCAACGGTTTTATATTAGTTTTGGGGTACAAAAAGACAAGCTGATCGACGTAGTGCAATAGGGCTCGGTGGCCTGGAGCAGCATGAATTCAGTCTTTTTCGGTTGCAGCAAGCTGCAGATTACATCCACAGACACGCCCGATTTGAGCAATGTTACCGATATGTCATGTATGTTTAATTCTGCCACAGCCTTTAACCAGTACATCGGGGATTGGGATGTGAGCAGTGTTACAGATATGGGTTGGATGTTTTATAAAGCCACAGCCTTTAACCAGGACTTATGCGGTTGGGATGTAAGCAATGTTACCTATATGACAAGTATGTTTGCTTCTGCCACCGCCTTTAACCAGGACATCGGGGATTGGACATTTAATTCCTGTGTTTGGTTGTGTGGTTTTCTTAGCAACTGCGGAATGGACTGTGAACATTACTCGCTGTCATTATTAGGCTGGGCCGGCAATACCAACACACCCACATGCAGAAGCATGGGTGCCACCGGGCTTACTTATGGCACCTATGCCGCAGACGCACGAAATACCTTGGTTAACACTAAGGGTTGGTTTATTATTGGCGACAATGCGGGTACTTCGGCCTGTGTGTGCATCAATCCCGATGATGGAGGAAGCATCGCATCGGTTCAGAACATCTGTAGCGGAAATATACCCAATCCGCTAACAAGCACTACCCTACCCACCGGTCATATAGGCATCCTGGAATACAAATGGCAGCAATCAACAAGCAATTCTACTACTGGTTTTAGCGACATCGCTTCCAGTAATTCCGCAACCTATGCGCCCGGAGCATTAACAAACACCACCTGGTACAAACGCCTTGCCCGTGTTAACTGTATGAGCGACTGGACTGGAGCAGCAGAATCTAATGTTGTTCAGATTACGGTGGAACAAACCCCTGTTTCGGGAACACCCGACAAAATGCCCAATGTGGACAATGTTTGCGAAGGCGATGAAGTTTCAGCGACACTCAATGCAGGCTCCGGCGGCAATGGTAGCGATTCACTCGTTTACCGCACCTACAATGGCACTTCATGGTCGGCATGGGCAAACTACACCTCAGGAAATAACATTTCCACTACAGGAAAAATACAGGTCGAAATCCTTACCTTACGCAAAGCGGATTACTGCGATGATGCCTCCACCGAAATGGTAAGCTGGACTGCAGAACAAACCCCCTGTTTCGGGAACACTCGACAAAACGCCCGATGTGGACAATGTTTGCGAAGGCAGTGAAGTTTCAACTACACTCAATGCAGGCTCCGGCGGCAACGGTAGCGATTCACTCGTTTACCGCACCTACAATGGCACTTCATGGTCGGCGTGGATAAACTACACCTCAGGAATTAACATTTCCACTACAGGAAAAATACAGGTCGAAATCCTTACCTTACGCAAAGCGGATTACTGCGATGATGCCTCCACCGAAATGGTAAGCTGGACTGCAGAACAAACCCCTGTTTCGGGAACGCTTGATAAAATGCCCGATCTTGACAATGTTTGCGAAAGCAGTGAAGTTTCAGCGACACTCAATGCAGGCTCCGGCGGCAATGGTAGCGATTCACTCGTTTACCGCACCCACAATGGTGCTGCATGGTCGGCATGGGCAAACTACACCTCAGGAAATAACATTTCCACTACAGGAAAAATACAGGTCGAAATCCTTACCTTACGCAAAGCGGATTACTGCGATGATGCCTCCACCGAAATGGTAAGCTGGACTGCAGAACAAACCCCTGTTTCGGGAACGCTTGATAAAATGCCCGATCTTGACAATGTTTGCGAAAGCAGTGAAGTTTCAGCGACACTCAATGCAGGCTCCGGCGGCAATGGTAGCGATTCACTCGTTTACCGCACCCACAATGGTGCTGCATGGTCGGCATGGGCAAACTACACCTCAGGAAATAACATTTCCACTACAGGAAAAATACAGGTCGAAATCCTTACCTTACGCAAAGCGGATTACTGCGATGATGCCTCCACCGAAATGGTAAGCTGGACTGCAGAACAAACCCCTGTTTCGGGAACGCTTGATAAAATGCCCGATCTTGACAATGTTTGCGAAAGCAGTGAAGTTTCAGCGACACTCAATGCAGGCTCCGGCGGCAATGGTAGCGATTCACTCGTTTACCGCACCCACAATGGTGCTGCATGGTCGGCATGGGCAAACTACACCTCAGGAAATAACATTTCCACTACAGGAAAAATACAGGTCGAAATCCTTACCTTACGCAAAGCGGATTACTGCGATGATGCCTCCACCGAAATGGTAAGCTGGACTGCAGAACAAACCCCTGTTTCGGGAACGCTTGATAAAATGCCCGATCTTGACAATGTTTGCGAAAGCAGTGAAGTTTCAGCGACACTCAATGCAGGCTCCGGCGGCAATGGTAGCGATTCACTCGTTTACCGCACCCACAATGGTGCTGCATGGTCGGCATGGGCAAACTACACCTCAGGAAATAACATTTCCACTACAGGAAAAATACAGGTCGAAATCCTTACCTTACGCAAAGCGGATTACTGCGATGATGCCTCCGCCGAAATGGTAAGCTGGATCGTGGAACAAACCCCTGTTTCGGGAACACCCGACAAAATGCCCGATGTGGACAATGTCTGCGAAGGCAATGAAGTTTCAGCGACACTCAATGCAGGCTCCGGCGGCAACGGCAGCGATTCACTCGTTTACCGCACCCACAATGGCACTTCATGGTCGGCGTGGACAAACTACACCTCAGGAAATAACATTTCCACTACAGGAAAAATACAGATCGAAATTCAAACAATCCGCCAGGGCACATACTGCAATGACGATGATGCTGAAACTGTTAGCTGGAATACCTATCTGGAACCGATAGCCTTTGCCGGAAATGATGCTTCTGTTTTACCAGATGAAGTTTATACCCTTTCGGAAGCTACAGCCGAAAATTACACATCGATAAATTGGTCAACATCAGGTGATGGTAGCTTTGATAATAAAACTGCAATAAAACCAACTTATACTCCATGCACGAATGATATTACAGCAGGAGGTGTGGTATTAACAATCTCATTGGAAGGTTTGGGCACATGTAATTTTACTGATGCCGACACCATGACACTAACCATTTACAGGCCGCCAACAGTAGAGATTACCTCCCCATCAAAAAATGAGAGCGTTTATGATACTACACTTACAATTACAGGAACAGCCTCCGATCCGGATAATGATCTTTCGGAAATTTATATAAGACTGAATGATGGTTCCTGGCAATTAGCCACAGGAACTACAAACTGGAGTTTTGATCTTCCATTAACCTTTGGCAACAAGAAAATTGAAGCCAAAGCTGTGGATGCTCAAAGTCTGGAATCGGAAATTGATGAAGTAACTATTTTTGCCGGCGTACAGATGATCACACTCTACGACCACTGGTCGCATTTCTCTGCCTTCCTCGATCCCATTACAGGAGAAGTGGAAACCATTATGGAGTATCCTGTATCACAGAATTTACTCAATATCATGGTTAACAATTCGGGGGGTATTTTCTGGCCTCAGCAAAATATCAACACCATGGGCAACTGGATGCCGGGAGCGGCTTACAAAATCTGTATTGATGAGCAAAGCGAAATTCTTTTCAAAGGTGACCTTTTGAATGAAGCTTCAATACAACTGGGCGCTGGGCCACGCTATCTACCAGTATTATCCAATGTGGAAGTGCCTGTGGATGAAGCATTCGAAAATCCCGAGGAGGACATCCTGGTCATGTTCAATCATTTCACCAACGAAATATACTGGCCCGGGGGAGGCATCTTCACTTTGCAAACCCTAACGCCCGGACATGGTTATTTGGCTAATCTTATCAATCCGGCCATGGTAACCTTCCCGGATTACGACCTTTGGGCAAGTGGTACAAAAACTGAAGTTCATGTTTTTGTTCATAATAGTCCCTGGCCGGTAACAAAAACCGGTGAGGTACATCAAATCTCACTCTTTACAGAGGCTTTCGATGGCATGGATAATTATTCCCACATCGGGGCTTTCGACAGCCAGGACAATTGCATCGGCTGTGCGAATATCACCGACAAGGGTTCAAATGTTTTATTAACGGTATATGGCGATGATATTTATACAAGTTTTAAAGATGGTGCCGAAGATGGTGAGTTCATCTCGTTCAGGGCTTACGATCCCATTAACGAAAAAGAAATCGGAATTGAGCCCACATTCAGCAACAGCTTTCCAAACAATGACGGCCTGTTTGCTATGAACGGCCTTTCGGCGATTGTCGGGTTTAAAGAATCGTCCACCGGGATAGGAGAAAGTAACTTGTCATCACAAATAAGTGTATATCCAAATCCGGCAAAGGATGAGTTGAATATCATTTTTAAGAACTTCAAATCCGATAATGAAATCCATATCGAAATTATCAATTCAAGTGGAAACACTGTCCTCAAAAAAGACATCCTGCAAAAGCACACCAAACTGGATATTCAAAATATTCAGCCGGGGATGTATGTGTTGAAGATTATTCAAAACGGGGAGTATTCGTTTAGGAAACTAGTAATCCAATAATCTCTCCTATCATAAACTAAATCCCGGATTCACCAATTGGAGAATCCGGGATTTTTTTATTATATGGCATAAAAACATTTATTAAACTTTTGTTTTAAATATGAAACTGAGATACAAAATTTACGACTTATGTGGATCTCCTCATTTCGTAAAATCTCAGTAATATACTTTCCGTATCTTTGCACCCTGTAGCTCCGGCTTTAGGAATCACGTTTTTAAAATAAGATAAAATGAGATGAGCAATATGTTCAATTATGATACTTTTTGTAATTAAAAGTGATTAGGTGAGCCATGAAGAAACAAATATTTTTCTTGTTTTGCTGCTTAATGCATTTTTATCAGCCACATGCTGAATACAAAACTAATGTTCACTCCATATCACGAAGGGAAGGTTTGTCGAATGGCGCTGTAAACACAATTGCCAAAGACGCTGAAGGTTACATCTGGTTTGGTACCTGGAATGGCCTGAACAGATACGATGGCAGCAACATTGTTAGCTATATGCCCGGCAACAAACCTTTTGCATTGCACAATCAAGTTGTAAGAAAACTATTTCCCACTATAAAAGGTCCACTTTGGATGCTCACGAATAAAGGCATCGCTTATTATGATAATGTTTACAATAGGTTTTATTCATTTTTTACCAATGAATCGGAACAGATAAATTACGAAAACGATATTTCATTGTGCCATTCGGATGAATTCGGTACATGGACTTCAGTGTATGGCAAAGGTATATTTAGTTACGACAGCATTACCAGGCACTTCGTTAAGCTAAAATTTGAAAAAGGATCAATTCAGGCCTCTTTGGATGTGAAGAATTTATATTTGATCGAATCAAAATTCTATTGTATCACAGGCGATAATGTGCTGTATAAAATTACAGGAAACCATCTTCAGGAAATTATGCAATTGCCCTTAAATGCAACCATTTCGTCGTCGATAGGCGTTTTGTTTAATAATCGCCCCTTGCTATTTCTTGCGCAACGCGATGGCAGGACAATCATGGTTGATATTGACAAAGAAATAGTAAGCCGGCTTAGGATTCCTGATGATATAATTACTGCATTTGCCCCCTCCTCAGATTCCGGCAGATTATGGGCAGGAACAGAAAAAGGGGAAATCTATGGTTTCAATTTCAAAAGCAAAGCATTTGAAATACTTCGTGATTTATCCGAAATTTTTGTTAATAATCCGATTTCAGCAAGAGTTATAAGTATCTGCGAAACAGCACCTGATATTTTATGGGTAGGAACGGATGGGAACGGCGTGTATAACCTGAAACTTTCGGAGTTCCCTAACAAAAGCCTTGCCTCGGAGCAATTATCTTATCCAATTGTTCGCTGTATTTTGGTTACCAGGAAAAAAGATATTGTAATCGGAACCAAAGGTGGGGGAATCGATGTATTTGATTCGAAAGGCAATCATATCAAAGAAATATCTGTTAAAAACGGTTTGAGCAATAACTCCGTTCTTTCAATTCATGAGCTGAACGATGGAACGATATGGGCGGGTACCGACGGGTCTGGAATTGACATTATCTCCCCGGATTTTAATACCATTAAGAACTTCCCAAGGGATTTCGACAATCAAAGCAGTTTTAATTTTGCTTCTGTTTACCACATCCACCAAGACAATGACCAGCGATTATACCTTGGCACAAGTGGTTTTGGCGTAATAATGATTGAACTCGACAAAAACAAACACCCAAATCCCGTATATTCCGAACAAATCATTCTGGATAAAAACCTCGGTACGGGGAGGGAACAAAAACAAATTGTTTACGCGATAACCCGGGAAAGGCCGGGAATTATATGGATTGGAACCCGTGGCTTCGGGGTTTACCGTTATAACACAATTACAAAAAGAGTACTTGCTCAATTCAACACAAACACAAATCCTGACCTGATAAAAAACGATGATATCCTTGCCCTTTATACTGATAGCACAACGAATATATGGGTGGGTTGCAGTTCAGGTATTTTTTCGTTTATTCCGGAGTTAAACGGATCGGTGGAAATTAGGCAATTAAACCTAAATGAAGATTTATCCAATACCTCTATTCATGCTTTTCAGATGGACGGGCTAGGAAACCTTTGGGCAACTACAACACAAGGGCTTTCGTGTATTGATCCGAAAATGAAAACCGTAAAAAACTTTAATTCGGACGATGGCCTGATTAATAATGAGTATAGCGATGGGGCTTCCTTTTTCGACAATTCAACCGGACAGTTATATATTGGTGGTACAATGGGTGTTGATATTATTCAAACCAATAAAATCAAATTTGCCTCTTACTTTCCACCACTTACTATTAACGATTTATATATCAAAAACCAAGCTGTCGAAATATCAGCCACAAGTGTGCTTCATACCCGCATGAACCTTCAGAGCCGGTTATTGCTGGAGTATAATCAAAACGCCCTCACATTTTTTGTTACCCCTTTGGCCTACTGGGGAAAAGAGCGTCACAAGGTTTCCTATAGGTTAATAAACTTCGACGACAACTGGGTAACCAACCTGCACAACCAGGCCATTATTTTCACCAACCTCGAGCAGGGCAAATATATTCTGCAGCTTCGCGTAAGCGATGAAAGCGGAAATTGGTCTGACCAAATTAAAGAAGTCGAAATTATTATTAAGCCACCACCCTGGAAAACTTGGTGGGCAATTGCGGCTTACATTTTGTTTTTTATTGGAATTCAGCTTTTAGTCATCAGGTGGTATATCCTGCGCGAATCACGAAGGAAAGAAATTACGCTCCTCGAATTCAAACAGCAAAAAGAAAAGGAACTTCAGAACTACAAAATCGAATTTTTTACAAATGTTGCCCATGAATTCAGAACCCCGCTTACACTGATTTCATCTCATATTCATGCACTCATCGAAGAAACCAGGACATCAGACATAAGTCCGCGTTTACTCAAAGTTTATAATAACAGCATCAAACTACAGAAGCTTGTGCTGGAAATCATGCAATTTCGTAAGCTCGAAAAGGGAAAAACATCCCTCAATATCAGCAGCGTAAATCTTAAAACGCTTGCACTGGAGGTAATTTCTGACCTTGAATTACTTGCTCAAAACAAGCAAATTACCTGCAAGGTTTCTTGTGAAAAAGAAAACATATTTATTAACACCGATGCCGATAAATACCAGCGCATCCTTACGAACCTTGTTTCAAATGCAATAAAGTACAATAAGCAAGGTGGCTTTGTTAAAGTGAAAATTGCTTATGGCGAACATGAATTTATAACTGAGGTTGAGGATAATGGAGTTGGCATAAATCCTGAACTTAAAAGCAAAGTTTTTGAACCTTTTGGAATTTCATCGGCGCGCCAAAAAGGAAGCTTCCCCGGCTACCGCTCAACCGGACTGGGCTTGGCAGTTACAAAAGGAATTGTTGAATTGCTCGGAGGAACCATCACCTTCGAAAGTAAATTAAACAAGGGAACACGATTTACCTGCCGGTTTCCTGACATTCACGAGGTAAATACGACCCAAACAATCGACCAACTTTCGGGCAATCGTGATGAGATGACTTTTATTGATGAAACCAAATCAGAAGAAATTCACGATACTGTGGATGCCGATTCAGAAAAGGCAACAATTTTGCTGGTTGACGACGATCGGGAAATACTTAACCTTTTGGGCAATATGCTCGGCTCATCGTATAACGTATGTTTTGCAGAAAACGGAAGTTTGGCCTGGCAAAAAATTAAAACTGAAAAATTTGATTTGGTCGTTTCAGATATTATGATGCCCGAAATGGATGGGATTGAACTTTGCCGTAAAATCAGAGAAAACTTCAACACCAGCCATCTTCCACTGATATTACTTACCGCAAAAGCTGAAATTGAAGATCGCATAAAAGGCCTTCTTGCAGGGGCAGATTCCTATATTCCAAAGCCGTTTCATCCCGATCATCTTAAAATCAGGATAGCAAGACTGCTTGAGGCAAGGATAAATATAAGAAAACATTTTGGCCTCAGGGATGAAAGTACTTCTCAGATCAAAAAAATTCCTGATCCGTTTTTCCAGAAAATGCTCAATTATATTGATGATAATATTGATGATGAAACCCTATCTGCGGAAATACTGATTGACAAATTTGCCATCAGCAAATCATCTTTGTACAATAAAACCAAAACAGTGCTTGGAATCACACCACATGGATTAATCAATCAACGAAGGATCCAAAAGGCTGCTGTTTTGCTCAACACCTCTTCATTAACAGTAAGCGAAATTATTGATCAGACAGGATTTACAAGCCGTACTTCTTTTTATGAGCATTTTAAAAAATCATTCGGCTGCTCGCCTTCCGAATACCGGCTGAAAAGGAAATCGGAGGACTGAGATAAGTTTTCAGTAAATAAATATCCTTGAAAAAGCAATCTTATAAATTTTATGTTTTCGATATAGAAAAAAACTATTCCAATAATTTCAGACCTCCTGACCCATGAGCTTAAAATCAAATCGTTAGAGCATTGTTATCGTAAATCTATATGTCGCAAATTTCACACTGCAGAACTTAGTGTTACTTTGAGCCTTTGTGTCTTCGTGGCTATTTGTCAATAATTTGCCACTAAGACACAAAGGCTCAAAGTATCACAAAGTTTTTTTAATGCGACATAACAATTACGCTACGTCGGGAGTTCTGAATCTTGTCATTTCGATGCCGCACGTGCGGCAAGAAATCTGTTACTACTTGTCATATCTCTAAGTGCGATAAATTTATTTGGTCTTATGACTCGAGGTGACAGGGCTTTGGTGGGTTTATCCATCCCATCCAAAGCATTTACATTGTCATTTCACTTTGAAACGGATTTTCCAGGGGCTTGATTCTCGAAAAGACAAGTCTCTACATAAAAATTTAATCAAAAGAATCCTCGATAAAAATACCTGTCCCATTACCTACATTTCACTAAAAACTTCATAATCAGCCCAATTTTGCACCCTGACGGACAAAATCGGGAACGGAGCGGACATACTTCCAGCTTCGATAGTTACCTTTGCAAGGTCAATAAATTAGTAAAATATGGATATTGCAAAACGATTTTCCGAAAACCCTCTCCTTCGTCCGGCCGACTTAAAACCAGGCATCACAGGAATGGATATCGTGTGTCTCCTCAACCCGGGTGTTTTCAGGTTTAACGACAAAATATGGCTTCTGCTCAGAGTTGCCGAAAGGCCGAAACAAATCGAAGGCAAAATCAGTTTCCCGGTATATAATAATAAAGGCACTATCGAAATCCTGAGTTTTGACAAAAATGATCCCGACTTAGATGCCAGCGATCCACGGGTTATTAATTATAAAAAGAAAGATTATTTAACCACGCTCTCCTATCTGCGGCTCGTTTGTAGTGATGATGGTGTAAATTTTTATGAGCCTGAAGGTTATCCGCCTATTTTTGGTAAGGGCGAATTAGAAACTTTTGGTGTCGAAGATTGCCGCGTTGCAACAATGGAAGACGGATTTAACCTTTCGTTTACCGAAGTTTCGGAGTTTGGTGTTGGTGTAGGCCTTATCAGAACAAAAGACTGGAAGCATTTTGACCGTGAAGGGATGATATTTCCTCCTCACAATAAAGATTGTGCTCTTTTCGAAGAAAAAATTAATGAAAAATATTTTGCCCTGCATCGTCCCAGCAGCCCCGAACTTGGCGGCAATTATATTTGGCTGGCTGAATCACCAGACCTGATTCACTGGGGAAAGCATAAATGTATTGCCACGGTACGTCCCGGAATGTGGGATTCGGCAAGGGTTGGTGCTGGTGGCGCACCCATCAGAACCGAAAAAGGCTGGTTAGAAATCTATCATGGAGCCAACAGTGAGCATCGTTATTGCCTCGGCGCTTTGTTGCTCGACATCAACGACCCATCAAAAGTACTTGCCCGAAGCACCGAACCCATCATGGAACCTGTTAAAACCTACGAACAAACTGGTTTCTTTGGCAATGTGGTATTTACCAATGGCCACTATGTAAAAGGCGATGAAATACATATTTATTACGGTGCCAGCGATGAAGTGATTTGTGGCGCCAGGTTATCTATAAAACGAATTTTGGAAACGCTGAAAGCATAAAGGAAATTCAACAATGTTAATTAATGAATCACATTTGATAACAGCCATTTTATGAAGAATAAAATTTTGTCAGAGTTTCGCTTTTTTATGTCAATGCCCAAGGATATGCGCCTTGTGCTTATTACCAATATGATTTACGCATTTGTTATTCCCATTATCGACATCTTTGTTGGTGCCTACATTATGCGCAGCTCCAATGACCCATCGATGGTGGCAGTTTACCAGCTATGCGTTTACACAGGAATCCCCATTGCATTCTTAATTAACGGATTTTTACTGAATAAATTTAATATATCGCATCTATACAGCTTTGGCATGCTGCTAAGCGGTATTTCCATGATTTTTATGATGACACTCAGTACTATAAACATGGCAGGAGTATCCATTGCCGGATTTATAATGGGAGCTTCATTTGGTTTCTTCTGGGCCAATCGCGATTTTCTAACCCTCGATACCACAAACGATACGAACAGAAATTACTATTACGGTGTAGAGACATTTTTTTACACCATCACATTTATCATAGTGCCTGCCGTTGTTGGCTGGTTCCTGATAAAAAGCACTTCCTTGGGCTGGTTTGGCGGCAGCATACAGGGTGCCTATAAGGTAGTAACAACGATAGTGCTTCTGCTCACTATTCTGGCCAGTATTGTAATTCACCAGCATAGATTCAGGAATCCCAAGCAGAAGAAGTTTCTTTACTTGCATTTCACCACGCTGTGGAAGAAGATGCTTATGCTTGCCTCCCTAAAGGGGATGGTTCAAGGATATCTGGTTACTGCACCCGCCATTCTGATCATGACTTTGGTTGGCAATGAGGAGACCTTAGGTACTATTCAAAGTATTAGTGGGATACTGACTGCTTTCCTCCTCTATTTCCTGGGAAGAACAACAAAACCAAAACATCGGATTTACATTTTTGCTGCAGGTATGACCATTTTTCTCATAGGTGCCCTGACCAATCAGATACTGTTTTCTGCCATTGGGGTAATTGTGTTTGTTCTGTGTAAAGTACTGTTTATGCCCTTGCACGATATTGCATACTTCCCCATTCAGATGAAGGTAATTGATATCCTGTCAGTAAAGGAGAATCGCAGCAAGTACGCATACATCTTTAACCATGAGTTTGGACTTTATCTGGGCCGTTTCTTTGGGCTTGTCCTTTTCATTGGCCTGGCTTTCTACGTTTCTAAAGATTTCGCACTAAGGTATTCACTTGTGATCGTTGCGCTTATTCAGATGCTCGCCATTCCGCTTGCCAAAAACATTATGAAACACTCTTACCAGGAAGAAAAATGAAAAAAATAAATCTAATAATCCTCATATTCTCAATAATGCTGGCCATGCTTTCGTGTGATAACGATACAGGCGTGCCGGTTGAGCAAACAGCCATCGACCGTATCGAACAGATGCCGGATATGCCCCAGCCCTATAAAATCATCGATTGGAAAAAGAAAACGCTTCAATTCGACAGCCTTACTTTTAATTTCAACAGCACGGCGAGCTATGGCCCGCTAATCTGGCTCGACAGTTCAAAGCGCAATTTCGACCAGGTCACTTTTGGTCTTTACACCGTAATTAATGATGTTCGCCAGGGACCTGAAAACAACAATGGAGAATTCCACGAAGCACTTACTTCTCTCAACTCGCTAATTAGCGCAGGATTGATGGGTATAGACAAGACTGACCAGCATGGCTATAATTTCGTGAAGATGGCACAAAACTATTTTAACAGCGATACGAAATGGAACATCGTGATGAACAACACAAACCCGGAAGTTGCAATGGCTGGCGGTGGTTATGGCCGCGACTGGTGGTACGATGTTTACCCAAATGTGTTGTATTATGGAGTTGCTTCACTTTTCCCTGATGTTGAAAATACAGAACTTATCCAACGCACTGTAGCTGATCAATTTTATAAAGCAGATTCGGTACTCGATGGAAATTATAATTATTCCTATTTTGATTATGCCCAAATGAAAGGCGTAGTCAATAATATTCCCTTGCAACAGGATGTGGCCGGAGGCCAGGCTTATGTATTATATTCGGCATACTACAAATTTGGAGATAAGCGCTACCTCAAAGGTGCCAAGAGTGCAACCGAAGCTTTACTTAGCCAGACAGAAAGTCGGTTTTATGAAATCCTCCTTCCATTTGGAGCCTACACTGCAGCCCGCCTTAATGCCGAGCAGGGAACCCATTACGATGTAAAAAAACTTTTAGATTGGACCTTCGACGGCTGTCAGGACATCGAAGGCCGTTACGGCTGGGGAGTTATTGCTGATCGCTGGGGCGATTATGATGTTTCCGGACTTCAGGGTAGCATTACAGACGGTGGCGGTTATGGATTTTTTATGAATTCTGTAGCAATGGCCTGGCCCTTGGTTCCAATGGTAAAATATGAACCACAATACGCAAATGCCATCGGCAAATATATGTTGAACGCGGTTAACGCTTCGCGCCTCTTCTATCCCGACCAGGTTGACGACACCCACCAATGGCTGCCTGAAATTAAGGACCTCACCCATGGGATTATTGGCTACGAAGGCGTTCGTAAAATAGATGACTATAATAATCCGGCACTGAAAGGCATTTCACCGGTTTCGATTGGTGATGGACCAAAATGGGTTGCCAATCAGCCGAAGGAATCTATGTTTAGTCTTTACAGTACTTCTATTGCAGGCGTCTTCGGTGCTATCGTTCAACCCACAGATGTGGAAGGAATACTTGCTCTTGATTGCAATGCCACCGATTTTTATGCTGAGAACAAGTATCCTGTATTTCTTTATTACAACCCTTTCGGGGAAATGAAAACAGTAACCTACTCAACAGACAGTGAAGTTGACCTTTTCGACATTATTTCAAAAACATATATGGCAAAAGTCCAAAGTGGAAATATAGCCATCGAATTACCTGCGAACGGTGCCTGCCTATTGGTTGAGTTGCCTGCAGGAACAAAGTTAACCAGGGAAGGCAAAAAATTGAAAGCCGACAACACTATAATTTCATTCAAATAAATATATACCTGATTTTTGAAAAAATTAAAAACTTCAAACATGAAACACATTTTACTTTTTTTAATGTTCTTTGCTTCAACGGGTTTTTTGTTTGCACAAAAGTCTCTGGAAGGAATCATTGTTGATGCAAAAACAGGGGAAACCCTGATTGGTGTTACGGTAAGCGTTAAGGGAACCACCTCCGGGACAACCACCGACATCGATGGCCACTATCATTTTGTTTCGGACATGTTGTCGGATACATCTATCGTTCTTTATTCATACATTGGATATATTTCAGTGGAACAAATTCCGGGAAACCGCACTGTGATCGATGTTGAGCTTTCACCAGAGCAATACACGCTTGAGGAATTTGTTGTTGTTGGTTATGGCTCTGTTAAAAAGAGCAATGTTCTTGGTGCGGTAACGAGGGTAGGAAATGAAGAATTAACCAAAATACCTGTTGCCGGAGTTGGACAGGCTTTGCAAGGACGTGCTGCCGGTGTACAAGTTACACAAAATACCGGCGCTCCTGGCGAGGGCGTTTCGGTTCGCATCCGGGGCACTGGGTCTATTAGTTCGAGCAACACCCCTCTTTATATTGTTGACGGAATTCCGGTGGCAGATGCTTTAAACATGATTTCCCCCGGTGATATCGAAAGTATCACGGTCCTCAAGGATGCTTCGGCCGCGGCGATCTATGGTTCACGCGCCAACAATGGCGTGGTTCTTATCACCACCAAAAAAGGCGAAAAAGGAAAAACCAAAATTACTTATCACGGACAAACAGGGATACAGCAAGCAACAAGGTTAACTAAAATGGTAAATACCACCGATTATGTAACTATTTATAATGAGGCTGCAAGCAATGATAATGCTTTCCAAACCCTTCAGCGTGCCTTGATAACACCGGAAGATGTTGCCAAATTTGATAATGTGGATTATGTAAAACAATTGATGAGGACGGCACCGATAAATTCGCACGAATTATCAATTTCAGGTGGAAATGAAAAGACCAATTTTATGGTTTCCGGTTCCTATTTCGACCAAAAAGGAATTATTCAAAATACAGGCTATACCCGCGGAACAGTGCGGCTTGATTTGAATACTGAAGCAAACAAATGGTTAACTGTTGGGGTAAGCATGCTGGCAGGAACTTCAAGCAATGATATAATTGGAAGCTCCGGTGATGGCTTAGGTGGTAATGGTGGTAGTGTAGTGAGGTACGCGTTTTTTAGGAATCCGGCTATACCGATCAGATTTGATGACGGAAGATACGTTGACCGTCCTTCGGGATATTTCGGTAATTCAATTTATGATTCCTTCCTCGGTGATGGCTATAATCCTATCGGGATGGCCGATTACAACGAAAACAATCTCAAAGACAACAGTTATTTTGGTAAAGCCTATTTTATTGCCAAAATAAGTGAGAAATTAAAATTTACCACCAATTTTGGCCTGGATACCAGAAATAGTGATACCCGTCGCTTCAACCGCTCATGGGGAACTTCAAACCGCATAAACGGTGTAAACAGCCTTAGCGTTAGCAGTGAAAGCGCGACAAACTGGACACTAAATAACCTACTCAATTACGAGACTAATTTCGGAACCGCGCATACTTTTTCGGCTTTGCTAGGATTTGAAGCAATCAGGAACAGCGGAAAGGCTTTGTATTCCAGCGATATGGACTTTCCCATCCAGCAATCTGAGTTGATTTATATTGGTAACGGACTTGGAACAAAAATCACCAGCCAAAGTGAGTATGCTTCAACACTGGCTTCGTTTTTTGGCAGAGCCTATTATGACTATAAAGGAAAATATTACCTATCGGGGACCATTCGTCGTGATGGATCTTCAAGGTTTATCAAAGATAATAAATGGGGAACTTTTTACTCCTTTTCAGCGGGTTGGGCATTAAAACAGGAAAACTTCCTGAAGAATGTTTCCTGGCTCGAAAATCTTAAACTACGTGCCGGTTATGGTGCCATCGGAAACCAGGAAATCGGTCTTTATGCATACAGCGACAGGATTTCTCCCTATTATAACTATCCTTTCGGAAACGTTGCTAATAGCGGGTATGCACAATCATCGCTCGGCAACGAAAACCTAAAATGGGAAACCAGTTTCCAGTATAATGCCGGTATTGATGCAGAAATATGGAAAGGTGCGCTTTCTTTCTCAATGGATTATTTTTATAAAGTTACTGAAGACATGCTCGTCAAAGCTTCCTTACCACCCTCGGTTGGTTATGCCCAACCGTCCTGGATTAATAGTGGTTCCGTGCTGAACACAGGCCTGGAACTTGAAGCGCTTTACCGTCAGACCATGCAGGAGTGGAGTTATTCCATCGGTGGAAACCTAACCCTATTGCATAATGAAGTTTTGAAATTAGATGCCCCGCTTTTTGGCGGAATGGTTGACACCGGAATTTTTGCTACCAAAACTGATGTAGGCGAGCCCATTGGTTCATTTTACCTGCTTGAAATGGATGGTATATTCCAAAATGAAACGGATATCTTACTCTCGGCTTTCCAGGGAAATAATATAAAACCCGGTGATGTAAAATACAAGGATCAAAATGGTGATGGATATATCGACAACAACGACCGTAAGTATCTGGGCAGCGCCATTCCTAAAATTATTGCAGGAATCAACATGGCTGCAAATTATAAAAACTTTGATCTGAGTGTGTTCTTCCAGGGTGCTTATGGCAATAAAATTTATGTTCAGGTAAACCAGGATATCGAAGGGTTTTACCGCGGATTTACGGTTACACAACGCTATTTTGATGAGCGATGGACCGGCGAAGGAACCTCCAACACACAGCCCAGGGCATCATGGTCAGCCAAGTCGAACAATGCAAGGCCATCATCCCGTTTTCTAGAAGATGGTTCATACCTCCGCTTGAAAAACCTTCAACTCGGTTATACCCTGCCCGAAAATGTACTTAAAGCAAGCGGCCTATCCAATGCCAGGGTTTATATTTCGGGTACTAACCTGCTGACTTTTACCAAATATCCGGGACTTGATCCTGAAATGACAGTAAGCGATAATTCCACAAGTGAAGGGGATCGCGGTGTCGGCGTTGACTGGGGAACTTATCCATCAGCGATGACAATAATGTTTGGAATTGACATCACGCTATAATAAGATAAAATTATGAAAAAGAAACTATTTAATATCATACATCCAAAAAGGAATTTAGAGCCGAAAGCTTTCAAAATTTCCATGCTTAATATCAGTAGATTTTGGGTCGTTTTAGTGCTCATTTCATTAAGTTCCTGTACCGATTTCCTGACCGAAGACCTTAAAGGGACTTTTTCGACTGACACTTTTTACAAAAACGAAGCACAGGCCATTCAGGCAGTCAATGGTGTTTATAGCGCCACCACTTTTGTAAATTCAAATAATGACATTTGGGTATTTGGGGATGTTGCCTCCGATGATGCTGTAAAGGGTGGGAATCCCGGCGACCAGTCCGAAATCACCTATATTGATGAGTTTACTGCCGATGCAAATAATGGAATTATTGGGAACTACTGGAGTTTCACTTATGAAATCATTGCCAGAGCCAACAACGTAATTGCCAATGTCCCTACCGTTACGATGGACGAAGCAAAAAGGAATCGGATTATTGGAGAGGCTAAATTTTTAAGGGCCTACAGTTATTTTAATCTGGTGAATGTGTATGGGAAGGTGCCTCTGAAACTATTCCCACAGCTAAACGAAGCAACAATTCATGTCCCACTGAGCGAAGTTACTGCCATTTATCAGCAAATCGAATCTGATCTGACTGATGCCGCAGCAGCTCTCCCTGCTTCTTACACTTCATCTGACATAGGGCGTGTAACCAGCGGCGCGGCGCTTGCCATGATTGGCAAAGTAAATCTTTATCAAAAAAATTGGGCCGTAGCCCTCAGCTATTTTCAGCAGCTTGAAGCATTGGGCATTTACAGTCTCTTGCCCAATTATGCCGATAATTTTACACTTGCGAATGAAAACAACAGCGAATCGGTTTTCGAAATTCAACATCTTACCGGTCAGAATCCTGGTGAAGGAAACAGTCTCAACCAGTGGTTTGCACCTTACACCGATGGTGGATATTATTTTAATGCTCCCACCCAAAACCTGGTGGATGCTTTTGAAAAAAGCACAAGCGGTGAAGTTGATCCACGCCTTGACGCAACCGTTGGCCGTGCCGGTCAGCCCTGGCTGAATGGGGAAATATTCGATGCATCATGGTCGCCCACCGGCATACTGACTAAAAAACACCAACAGCCGCTCGACCAAATATCAGCAACCCTAAAAGGCGATGGAGACCTGAACTACATTTATTTGCGCTATGCCGACGTATTACTAATGAAAGCAGAAGCCAGCCTTGAATCCGGCGATTTTGAATTGGCCGGAACTACCCTCAATATTGTCAGGCAACGTGCCAGGGCGAGCTTTAACGGAACACCCCCCGCCGATTTACTGGCTGATGTTACTTCGTTAGATCAGAACGTACTTAGAACTGCTATCCGTAATGAACGCCGTGTAGAGCTTGGTCAGGAATTTCACCGCTATTTCGACTTGATGCGTTGGGGCAAAGAAACCGCAGAAACGGCATTGGGGTCAGCATTTAATTATGAAACAAACAGATATGTTCCAATACCACAAGCTGAAATTGATGCCAATCAGGCCATCAATCCATAAATCAATTCAAATAGCAAAAAATAAAAAATGAAGCATTCTAATAAAATAGGATAGACGAAAAATAAAAAGTAGGGAAACTTCGTTTTCAAAAAAATATTGGAAATGAAGTTTTACATGAACCTGAATATTATTAATAAATAAAGCGTATGTATCATGTGCATACACAAATAAATTAAATATTTAAACCAAATCTTTACTAAAATGAAAAATTTATTGAAACTGCACGTACTAGTGCTTATGCTGTTAGTAGGCTCAGCCATGATTCTTGGATCATGCGACAAAGACGATGACATCGTAGAAGGTGACAAAACTGAACTCAATGCTTTAATTGCTGAGGCTGATGCCCTTGCAAATTCAGCTACTTCAGCCGATTACCCACAAGCAACCATCGATGCTTACAATGCGACGTTGACAACAGTTAAAACTGCTGCTGCAACACCACTTACACAGGTAGAAATCGACAACCTGGTTGTACAATTAAATCAGGCTATTACTACTTTCGAAGCTACAGCCTATGATGCTATTCCTATCGCTTCGCTCTTGATAGGATTAAACTTTAACGAAGGTACTGGAACACAACTGACTTCAGAAGGCTTGAATCTGGTTGCAAATTTAACTGCCGGCCCTCCTGAAATTTTTGGGACTAACACTGCCATCCCAACCTTTATTGATGGGATTAGCGAAAAGGCGATGTATTTCAGCAGAGGATCGCACCTTGAGATCGATGGTTATACTGCCTCCGATTTCCTTGGAACAAAAATGTCGATTGCAGTTTGGGTAAAACCAGACTCAACAAGACCAGGTAACTATATCGTTTCTTATAACTATTGGAATACCTGGAAATTCCAGTTACAAGAACAAAATAAACCATTTTTCACAGTCCACACATTAGATGACGGCAATGAAGGATGGGTTGATGCCGATAATCAGGCCGATTTCTCCGCTCCAAATGATACCTGGACACATGTTGCAATTAGCATGGACTTAGACGCAGAAACACTTGATATGTATGTGAATGGTGTAAATACAATGCACTGGACATCAGAAGAAAAACCAGGTTTAGTAGGATCACCATTTGTTTATGAAACATTATTACCTATCCTGATAGGTTCGTGTACCACTTATGCCGAGGCAAAAGCTGCCTGGACATGGACCTGGGATGAAACACCGGATGCATGGGATCATTTTGTAGGAGCTATGGACGAATTTAAAATGTACAATATCGCGCTGACTGATGGTCAGGTCTCAAAACTCTATAACGACGAAAAACCGTAATTGATTGGTTTGGTTTTTAAATAATGTGTTTTAGAGGTTGGCTCAATGTTTCCTGCTAATTATTTAGCAGAAATTTGAGCCTTCCTCTTTTTTACTGATTTATTTTTATTTGATGATTAAAAATATCTTTACATACTTGTTCATCCTTATCAGTTCCGCTGCCGTTGCACAATCCGGACAGATAGCCACCCCGGAAAAATGGTGGAAGGAGGCGGTATTTTACCAGATTTATATGCCGAGTTACCAGGATAGCGATGGCAGTGGATACAGCGATTTTAAGGGCTTGACCTCAAGATTGGATTACCTGCAATCGCTTGGTATTAGGGGTATCTGGCTTACCCCATTTCTTAAATCGCCAAAGGTTGATAATGGCTACGATGTGGCAAGTTACTACGACATTGATCCAATTTATGGCAACACCGATGATTTCAAGGAATTCCTGAACGAGGCCCATCGGCGCGGGATTAAGGTTATCATGGATATGGTGGTGAACCATACTTCAACGGATAGCAAATGGTTTCAGGAATCCAGGAAAGCTCCCGACAATCCATACCGCGATTATTATATCTGGCGCGAGACCCCAAATAACTGGGAGTCCTTTTTTGGTGGCGATGCCTGGGAATTGGACACGCTTACAAACCAATATTATTATCACAAGTTTGATGTGAGAATGGCCGATCTCAACTGGTCGAATCCACAGCTTGTCGAAGAAATTCAAAATGTACTCCGCTATTGGCTCAACCTTGGTATCGACGGGTTTAGAATGGACGTAATAAATTTCCTGACTACTGACGGGATATCAGCTGACAATCCTATGAAAAATGGGAAACAGGAACACATCAACGACATTGATCAGCCAGGGGTGAAGAGAGCAATCAGGATTATAAAATCTACGGTGAATGAGTATGAAAACAAGTTTTTAGTGGGTGAAATTGGCAGCGACAAATTGAATGTACTAAGTCAATATCAGGCTGACGATATGATGGACGTGGCGTTTAACTTCAATTTTGGCAGCATCCCGGAATTTAATGTCGAACGGATTTTCAACGAATTACAAAGTATGGAAAACGACATGCCAGATTATCCCACTTTATTTTTCGGAAGTCACGATATGCCGCGACTAATGGATCGTTTGGCGGAAGGTAATACCGAAAGAGCCAAGACCCTTGCAGCACTGATGCTAACAGCCCAGGGCGTTCCATTTGTTTATTATGGCGAAGAGATAGGAATGCAAAACATCATCGCTACCGAATTTGATGAAATAGTTGACATTCAGGGTAAGACACATTATCATTTGGCCATACAAACAGGCAAGACAACTGAGGAAGCACTTCTTGAAGGAAACCTGCACAACAGGGACAAATCACGCAGCCCAATGCAATGGGACGAAAGTACATACGCGGGATTTTCAACAGGAAAGCCGTGGATAAAAATCCATGATAATTACAAGAGTGTAAATGTTCAATACTTACATGGGCAGGATAATTCAATCCTGAATACTTATGCTTCGCTGATAACTCTGAGAAACCAGGAAAAAACACTGCAATATGGAAACTATGAAAGCCTGGAACTTATTGATAAACAAATACACTTTACCCGTACTTTTAATGCTGATAAAATTTCACTTGTCCTCAACTTTGGAAAAGAAACTACAATAGAACTGCCTTTGGGTGCAGAACTACTAATGGGAAACGTGATTTTGAAGACCAATAACTTTTTGATCTACCGGCATTAAAAGGATTAGAAATATGGTGTAGTAATTACAAATATTTGTAAGGTATTCAAATTCAATGATAGACCAGACCTCTCAGTCGCTTCACTCCTTCGAGGTGACAAGACTTTGGTGGGTTTATTGGGGTGGATGAAAGTGGGCGCTTCGCGCCCACTTTCATCCACCCCATGCAAAACCTTATTCTTGTCTTTTCGATCCGCCAGCTGGCGGAGAGAAATCTATTAACAATTTTTCATCTGAAAAAAGAATAATTATAGTTTCACAAAAAGGATAGTAGAACCAAACCGATTAAACTTGAGAACTATGATACGTTCACTTTTGATAATCACATTTTTGATTGCCTCCTTGCAAGTGATGACTCAGCCGGGACAATTATCTATTTCCCGAATCGATCAGATGCCCGATTTACCGGCACCTCTCCAAATCAGGGATTGGACTACTGTTACCATCAATTATGACAACTTCGTTTTTGATCTGGAAAAATCAGGACAATACCTCCCTCTTTCGCGCCCTGGTACTGCCGGTGAGTTCAATTACCCGGACAATATACCGCTCTTTCTTGATTCTTATGTTGGTGTTGATAATCACCTCCATCAGGCAGAAGCCATCAATATCCTGCCCGCCATTATAGGTGCTTCGCTTGTAGGTATCGACAAAAGCATGCAAAACGGAAGAAACTGGGTGGCCATGAGCAAAGACTTTTTTAATCTTGAAAATGGTCAGAACGTATATCTAAATGGCTATTCCACAACTTCGGGCGACGACTGGTGGTACGATGTAATGCCCAATGTTTATTTTTACCAGCTCAAGGCTTTGTACCCGAACGCCGCACCTGAATTCAGCAACCAGTTTACCAGCGTAGCAGATCGTTGGCTGAATTGTTTATACCAATTGGAGGGCTCAACAAAACCCTGGAATACTCCATATATGAATTACCGGGCGTTTAACCTCACCACAGGATTACCGCTCACCACCGGGGTTCCGGAACCCGAAACGGCAGGGAGTATTGCCTGGCTACTCTACAATGCCTATAATGAAACCGGCAGCAGGAAATATTTTGAGGGGGCACAACTGGCAATGGATTTTCTGGGAGCTTTTGAATCAAACCCCTCCTACGAACTCCAATTGCCCTATGGCACCCTTGCGGCAGCCCGCATGAATGCAATTAATGAATGCAATTACCCTTTACAGAAAATGCTCGATTGGTGTTTCGATCGGGGTGACCTCAGGGCTTGGGGAGCTATCGTTGGCAACTGGGGAGCTTATGATGTTTCCGGATTAATTGGGGAAGCCAACGATGGCGGAAACGATTATGCTTTTGTAATGAACGGTTTCCAGCAAGCTGCGGCCCTGGCACCACTTCCCAAATACGATAAACGCTATGCCCGCGCTATTGCCAAATGGCTCCTGAATATCACAAACGCAAGCAGGCTTTTTTACTGGGATGCCCTTCCCCAGGACTTACAAGATTCATACACCTGGGCTTCGGCAAATGACCCTTCGGCATGCATCCCATACGAATCGATGAAAGAAGTTTGGCAGGGCAAAACGCCTTATGCCACTGGTGATGCCATCGGAGGTGGATGGGCGGAAACCAATTTATCGCTTTACAGCGGATCAAGTGTCGGTTATCTTGCAGCGCTTGTAAAAACGACCAATGTTCCTGAAATACTTGAGATAGACTTGAATAAAACAGATTTTTACGGGGACGATTCCCTCAAAGCCTGGATGTATTATAATCCGACACTAAATTCAAAACAGGTTCAGGTTAATCTTCCACAAGGTACGTTTGGAATTTACGAATCCATTACCGAAACCGTTTTGCAAACTTCAGCCTCAGGCACCTTTCTTTTAACTGTTCCGGCAGGAGAAGTACGACTGGTCAGATTATTCCAGGCGGGGCTTGTTCCCCAAAACCAAAATGGCCGGCTTTATGTCGGAGATGATGTACTCGATTATCATTATCAATATAATTATACTGCTTACCTGCGAATAAAGGCACTATCAACCAGCCAAAATCCACTTGTTGTAAATTCCACATTTACTGCATACTGTGAACCCGGAAATATTAATCCGGGCGATGAGGTACAATATGAATGGTTTATTGATGATCTTATTACTGGCCATAACCAATCGCAGGCAACACTTGTCGCTCCTCCCCTGCCCGCACAGATTGTGCTCAGGTGCTTGATAAGCGCCAACGGACAAACTGCCGAAGACACGCTGCATTTGCAGGTAGTGGAACATATCGCCACCCCTCCCGTGGTAACTGGTATTGAGGCAGCATCAAAATATACCGCTACCGGAGATATAAATACTTTTACCGCATTGGTCGAACCTGCCCCCGGTGAAATCCTTGACTATTTCTGGACTGCAACGACAGGTATTTTAAACCAGACTGTGGGAGCATCCGTCACCTGGCTGGCACCGGATGATCCGGTGGTTGGGACAATTACGGTACAAGTGATGAATCAGAATTTACTAACTACAACGATATCCACCGGAGCATTAGTAAAAGATACAAGTTTTGCCGCCCAAACACCACTCATTTGGTACCCATTTGATGCCAACAATCTTAATGCTGCTGCGGACCGTTTTCATGCAACAGCTAGCGGGGTTACGAAAACCGATGATGCCCGCAGTGTACCTTTGCTGGCATACCGGTTTACCTCAGGGGAAAATATTATTTATACTGAAAATAACGACGATCTGAATTTTACCGATGCCGTGAGCCTGAGTTGTTGGGTAAAATGCGAACAACTCGGCTCAGAAAGATTTATCATCTCGCACGGCTCGTGGCAACAGCGGTATAAACTTTCCATAACTCCCGAAGGCAAACTGCGCTGGACAATCAAAACAAGCAACAGCATCATCGACCTTGATGATTCATCAGCCATCGAATTGAATCGCTACTACCACGTGTTTGCGTGTTATACAGGCTATTCGGTAGAATTATATGTTGATGGTGTCCTGGATAGCTTCAAGGCCTTCTCGGGCTCAATACTTCCATCAACAAAACCCTTCACCATTGGCAGGGTGGACAATATCGAAACACTTTACGCACTTCGGGGAAGCGTGGATGAGGTTAAACTTTGGGATAGGGAAATTCCAATCAGCCAGATCGAACAACTAAAAAACCAATGGGCAACGCCTGCCGGCATTGATGAAAATGAAGCTATTCATCTGATTTATCCCAATCCTGCAAATAATTATTTAGCTATTACAATTGATAATTTCAAAATTAACAATGAAAACTATATTGAACTTATTAGTTCAACAGGGAATATTGTCCTCAAAAAAGACATCCTGCAAAAGCATACCAAACTGGATATTCAAAATATTAAGCCCGGGATGTATGTTTTGAAGATCATCCAAGGTGGGGAGTATTCGTTAAAGAAAGTTATCGTACAATAAAAAAAAGTTAACCGATTTTCAATCCCGGGCTCAAATTAATTGAGTCCGGGATTTTTTTTTGGCTTTTCAATATTATCAGTGTAAGCAAAATTAAATTTCGCCTTAACTTAAATATGGGGCAAGGTGCAAAATATTTACATATAATAAACCATTATAAACAATTTATTTATATGAGCACTTCCACTTTATGGTCAATATATTTTTATGTTATCTTAAATATTATAAATTATAGTCAAGTTATTACGCAAAACATTCCTTTCAAAGTCTATTTACCTATCAACGAAAAGTAAAACTCCGAAAGTACTTACTTTAAAAGAATAGTGATAAGATAGTTTCTCAATTTCGCAGGCTATCAAAACTTACAGCTCCCGGTGGATTATCGTTCCGGGAGCTGTTTTTTTTTTAAATGGCAATGATGATTTTTCTTAAAATTCCACACAACTTTGTATTTGTCGTTGCACGAACCATTTTCCCTCCACAAATTAATAAATTTCAAATTACTTAATATTTGTTAATTTTGGAAAAAAAATAATTTGAAAACAGATAGCAAGTACAAAATTCTTCTCGCTGACGATGAGCCTCAGAATATCAAAGATTTGTTTCAGGCATTAAATCCTGAAAGTTACAGGATTTTTGTGGCATCCAAGGGAAAATCGGCCGTGGAACTGGCATTGAATCAACAATCTGATGCCAGCATCATGGACTGTGAGATGCCCGAAATGGAAGGCATGGAAAATTTGCTTACTGCCCCCGGAACCGCTACCAACGATTACATCAAAAAACCCTTTGGCTCCAATGAAATAGAAACCCGCCTGCAATCCACGATCACGCATAGCCTGGAGCAACAAAAAAACTACACATGAAAAAAATTCTTCTGTATCTGATTTTAATTATCCTGTATCTGCCAATATTCTCTCAAAACGCTGAAATCGACAGCCTCGAAAATCTGCTGGCAAAGCATCAAAAAACAGATACTATAAAAATAGACCTCCTAAACGATATTGCATTTAAGGTTCGCTTTTACAATTTGGACAAAACCCTGCAATATGCAATACGTGCCGACAGCCTTGCCGAATTTGTTGATTATAAAAAAGGAAAGGCAAAAAGCCTGAAAATACAAGGCGTTTATTACCGCAATAAAGAGGATGATGCCAAGGCATTGAATTGTTACCAAAGATCGATAAAAATTAGCCAGGAAATTAATGATCAAATTACAATGGCGGCATGTTACAATAATATTGGAAACATATACAAGAGTCAGGGCAACTATCCATTGGCATTGGATAATTATCAAAAAACACTATCACTATTCGAGAAGACAGGAAATAAATACTATGTTGCTGTTATCCAGCTTAACATTGCCGGATTACTTGAATTTATGGGCAAAAAAGATGAAAAGCTACCGTATTATTTAAAAGCTGCCGATTATTTTAATGAAATACAAGACTACAGAACCCTTATCACGGTTTATCAAAATATTGTAAGTGCTTATGTTACGTCGGGTAATGATTCGTTGGCTTTACGCTATACAATAAAACTGATCCCACTATGCAAAACCATGGAAGATGATGAAAAACTATCACTTGCATTCATAAACTATGGATTAATTGAAGAGAAATTTGGAAATTTTGTTTCGGCGGAACAAAAATACTTTGAAGCTATTTCGATAAGTGAAAAAAATAATTTTAAACGCGGTATGCTTGGTGCATATCATTCAATTGCACGCTATTATTATTATCAGGGTGTTTACAATTTAGCATTAAAATATGCACTCAAAGCCAACAAAGAAGCCAATGAAACGGATAGGCTTGAAGAGAAATCGCGGGCTGCAGAATTGCTGTCGTTCATCTATGAAAAAACAAATAACTATAAAGAAGCATATAAATACCATGTTGTTTTTAAAACCATTTCAGACAGTATTTTTAACGAAAGCAACATTAAAGAAATAACCACGCTTGAGAATCAATACAAATTTGATAAAGAAAAAGAAGTGCTGGAAGCCGAACAGACTAAAAAAGATGCTTTACAGGAAGCCGAACTTAAACGCCAAAGAGTAGTACGGAACTCGTTTATTATTGGTTTTGTTGCAATGATTGTTTTTGCACTGATTATATTCAAAAACTTAGTACACATCAAAAAAGCAAACCGTACCCTGGCAAAACAAAAAGCGGAAATCGAAGTTCAAAAAGAAGAAATTCAAACCCAGGCCGATAAAATTACTGAACAATATGAACGTCTGGAAAATCTGGATCAGTTTAAAGAATCGCTTACCCATGCCCTGGTGCACGACCTGAAAAACCCATTAAGCCAGGTACTCATCAACACCAGTAACCAGAATGTGCGCAATGCCGCAGGGAAAATGCTGCGATTAATTTCAAACATGCTGGATGTGGAAAAATACGAAACCACCGAATTCGACCTGAACAAAGAAAAACATTCGCTAAAAGAAATCCTTGAAGAAGTAGAAAACGGTCAGGAAACAAACCTGTTGGAGAAGAATATGAAACTAAACCTGCATTTCGACGATTACCTGATACTTGCCGATAAAGAACTAATGACACGTGTGTTCGACAACCTGCTCTCAAATGCCATCCGTTATTCGCCCCTTAACCGGAATATTGATGTTTTTACCGAAGCATTAGCAAACGATGCCATCAAAATTAGTATGAGAAATTATGGGGAAACCATTCCCGAAGAAGCCCTGCCTTTTATCTTCGACAAATACCGGCAATTCGGGAAAACCGACTGCAGCTCTCATCGTTCTACCGGGCTGGGACTTACCTTTTGCAAAATGGCGGTAGAAGCACATGGCGGCAATATCGGCGTCAGCAGCATGCCTGAGGAGGGTACCGATTTCTGGTTCACCCTTCCCTATGCTTTAAAAAACGGTGAAATGGATGAAAATGAAATCGCTACACAGGATGACCAACGCACAATCCGGCTTTCGGAAACCGATATTGAAGTACTGAAAGAAGCAGTGAACCAAGTAAAGGAATTTGAAATATTTGAGATTTCCCGTTTTCACGAAATACTCGACCCCTTGAGGGAACCTTCCGGGGTTGATGTAAATGATTGGATTACGCTTATTTTTATTGCCGTTTACATTCAGAATACAGATGAACTCGACCGTTTAATAAAACTTGCAGAAAATGGAAAAACAGAAAATACTGATCGTTGACGATGAACCCAAAACCCTCGAAAACATTGTAAAATGCTATATCGAATCACGCGAACCTTTCGAGTTATTTCAGGCCCTGAATGGTGAAATAGCATTTCAGGTGGCGCAAAAAGTTGTTCCCGACCTGGTACTCACCGATTGGGAAATGCCTGTGATGGACGGGCTGCAGTTGATAAGTAAAATGCAGGCAACCGAAGCCTTGCGCGATATTCCGGTGATTATGGTGTCGGGGTGCATGCTATCGCCCAACGACCTCAGAACAGCCATGTCGGTGGGCGCGGTGGATTACATCCGCAAACCCATTGATAAAACTGAATTGCTGGCACGTACCAAAACCATGCTCAGGATTTCAACTGCCACCAAAACCATCCGGAAACAGGAAGAAGATTGCTTACAGGCCGAACTTAACCTGAATAAAAAAGAACTGGCCATTGCTGCCCTCCAGCTGGCCAATTATCAGAAAAGGAACGAAGAGATGCTGCTTGAAATGAAAAGGCTGATACCTTACATGAATAATGACGGAGTGGAAATATTAAGGAAAATCATCCAAACCAACAAGGCGGATTATGAGAATGATTTTCTCACTATTTTTGAAACACAATTCAGGGATGTACACGCCGGATTTTACGAACGGCTTGATGCCAGGCATCCCGAATTAACGCCTACCGAGAAAAAAATATGCACTTTCCTCAAAATGAATTTAAACACCAAAGAAATTGCCATCTTGTTACATTCCACCCCCGCTTCCATTGAAGTTACGCGCTCCAAGATCCGCAAAAAAATTGGGATCGAACACTTTCAAAACCTCACCGGGTACATTGCAGGAATTTAAAAAGTCTCTTTTTCAATTTTCGGTCATCATGCTGATTGTTTTCTTTTAAATGATATTCTTGCAGAATTCTGAACAGCTATCATCGAACTTTCCGACGTTTCGATTACCGATAGCTATCGGTAGCGGACGATCGAAAGTCGCTCCTCTCCCAGAACTTGAAGCGTCCGTCAGAACCTTCAAGCGAAAAAAAATACTAAAATATTTACGGTACGCCAGCCCTACCCTTCTGGGCCGCAACTGCTTCCATCTTTCGTAAATTCTTTTCTATAAATGAGTCCAGTATAAAAAGCCGTAAGACCCCTAAATCCCCTAAAGGGGACTTTCCCAAACTACTGATATTTAGTACTTCTCCCTTCAGGGTTCGGGGTTAAAAGGGCTAAAAATCAGTAGTTTTGGCTTTTTATACTGGACTCATAAATATTTACGGTACTAAAGCACCTGCTTCAAAAAACGAACAAACGATGGAACGAAAGAAGGAAGGAAGGAAGGAAGGAAATAATTCAACATAATATTATCTTTCGTAATTGATAATAATACCATACTTTTGTCGAATATATTCGATGATAATTGAAATATGGAAAAAGACCTCATTAAAATATTGATTGCAGAGTACCAACAAAAAGTTGTTGAAATTGCATTTCAGAAGCGTATTTACGCCATCGAGAGCAGCCTAAACTATGTCTTTACAGGTTTGCGCCGTGCGGGAAAATCTTTTATGATGTTTCAACAAATTCATCATCTGCTTGAAGCAGGTCATGCCAAAGAGGAAATTTTGTACTTTAATTTTGAAGATGACAGAATCACATCATTTACATCAACCGACCTGGACCGGATAAAGGTTTGCTACGAAGAAATGTACGCTAGTAAGCCGGTTTTTTTTCTGGATGAAATTCAGATCATTGACCAATGGGAAAAATTTACCCGCCGGCTTGCCGATCAGGGATACCGTGTATTTGTTACCGGCAGCAATGCCAAAATGCTCAGCAGTGAAATTGCTACTACCCTTGGGGGACGCTATGTGATTCAGTATATTTATCCTTATGCATTTATCGAATACCTGACTGCTTTGGATATTGATACAAGCGACCAAAATTTTTTCTATCATCACCGCACTAAAATAACCAAAGCTTACGAAGATTACTTCCGTTTTGGAGGATTACCAGAACTGGTAAAGATTGCTGATAAAAGAACGTGGTTGAGCAACCTGTACCAAAAAATATTTTTAGGCGACCTGATCACCCGCTACCAGATTCGTAATGCTTTCGCTTTGCAGGTTCTTATCCGCAAACTGGCCGAAAGTGTTAAACAGCCAACATCTTTCAACAGGCTTGCCCATGTGGTTTCATCGTCGGGTAAAAAGATCAGCACCGATACCGTGATTGATTACCTGGACTACCTCAGGGAATCGTGGCTAATATTTTCCATCGAAAACATATCAGCAAAACTGGCCGATAAAATCGCCAATAAAAAATACTATTTTACCGACAATGGCATCCTCAACCTTTTCCTCTTCGATCCCCTTACCTCCCTGCTCGAAAACCAGGTGGCCATCCAATTGCGACGTTTATACGGCGAAGAGGTCTATTATTATCAGCGAAATATTGAGGTGGATTTCTATATTCCTGCCCGGCAATTGGCTGTTCAGGTTTGTTACAGCCTTCACGACATTCAAACACGAGCCCGGGAAGTTCAGGCCTTGCAAAAGCTATCCAAACAAATAGATATAAACGCAATGTTGATCATCACCAAAGACGAAGAAGAAACCATCAATGAAGCCGGTTTGACGATAGAAGTAGTTCCAGTTTGGAAGTGGCTTTGTGGAATATAGTGTCAAAAGATTTGTAAAAAATATTTCCGATGCGTCTGCCCCGTCCTTCGGAGCCCCACCTACTTCCATTGAAGTTACGCGCTCCAAGATTCGCAAAAAAAATTGGGATCGAACACTTTCAAAACCTCACTGCGTACATTGCAGGAATATAAAAAGTCTCTTTTTCAATTTTCGGTCATCATGCTGATTGTTTTCTTTTAAATGATATTCTTGCAGAATTCTGAACAGCTATCATCGAACTTTCCGACGTTTCGATTACCGATAGCTATCGGTAGCGGACGATCGAAAGTCGCTCTTCTCCCAGAACTTAAAGCCTCTGACGGCAGGAAGACCTTCAAGCATCAAAAAGAGACAACGCGGCCAACAAAAGCTTAATCTTCTCTTCCTTCTCAACTTTTGCACCAGTGCTGCGATTCCATAGTCGTCAGGTTAAGTAAATATTTGTGATTTTTAAGTAAGTGAATAATACAAAAAAGGCTGAAAACCTTTCATATCAAAAGGAGGAGCAACGCTCCTCATTAGTACAGAAGGCATAAATGTCTTCAGGCTGAAGGCCTGATACATTTTTTTGTCCCTCCGAAGGAGTCCAATGGACAGGCCTTCAGCCTGCGAAACATATCTGTGAATTATGCTTGACTTGACGACTGCCGGCTGCGATCCCCCGCACCACCACACCGGCCATCCCCGGCAAGGGCATGACGTTTCGATTACCGATAGCTATCGATAGCGGACGATCGAAAGTCTTCATCACACCGACCTTGAAGCGTCCGCCAGGACCTTATAGCGTCAAAATATTTGGCAGCATGATTTTCAAGGAAATTGTCATTGGCAACTCCCATATCTGCAAAAAGCCAGTGGGCAAGCCCTCAAACAGGCAAAAAAATCACTCCTCCAAACACCAAATAATCAAGACATTAACTTTTCGATTAAGGTACAGTTAAGGTGACCCCCAATTTTTACTAAGGTCGTTTTTTTGCATTTACCCTGCATGTGACTGTATTTTCGCCTTTAGTTTAAATACGGTAACAATGAAAAATAAGGAAAAACATAAAGGCAAACAAGTTCAGGAGAAACCGGAAGGAAATCCGCTGGAAAACGAAATTGAATATTTGATAGCCATGGAAAAGGCCAAAAGAAAGATTATGAACAAATTGGTACAGCCCAGCCATCAAAGCATTGAAAAATAAATCCATTTAATAGTAAACATTTATTAATTAAAATTTTATGATTATGAGAAAACTTTTATTGGCAACTTTTGCCTTATTGCTAATCGCAAGCACAGAGCTACTTGCACAAACCCCCATGCAGCTCAAATACACCACAACAGCCGGTAATCAAAGCATCGAGCTCCCGATCTATCAAGCTACTAACTGTGTAGTAAATTGGGGCGATGGCTCAACTGATACCTATACTACCATAGGCTATAAGACACATGAATATACAAGCGGCGGAACTTACACCGTAGAAATCAGCGGTACATTAGAATATTTTGGCGAGGGCGTCGTTGCTGGAATTGAGTACCTAACCGATGTGATTTCTTTTGGCAATTTAGGTTTAACCAGCTTGAATTCTGCTTTTCAACAAGCCAATAACCTCCTAAGTGTACCGGTTGAACTTCCCGCTACGGTTACAGATTTGTCATCCGCATTTCTTCAAAATACCCAAACATCCTTTACAAACTTAAACAACTGGGATGTAAGCAATGTAACCAATATGCAAAATATGTTCCAGATGGCTTCTAATTTCAATCAGGATATTAGCACTTGGAACACAAGTTCTGTGACAAATATGAGTTCCATGTTTTCGATGACAAATAATTTTAATCAGGACATCAGTAATTGGAACACAAGTTCTGTAACTACAATGGACAGGATGTTTATTTCTTCGGGAGCCTTTAATCAGGATCTCAATAACTGGAACACAAGTTCTGTAACTGATATGAGTTACATGTTTAATTCTGCATCCGTATTTGATGGGGACATCAGCGGTTGGAACACAAGTTCTGTAATAAATATGTCCAACATGTTCTCTTCTAACTCTTTTTCTCATTTCAACCAGGATATCAGCAGTTGGAACACAAGTTCTGTAACTGATATGAGATCAATGTTTTATAGAAATACAGATTTTAACCAGGATATTAGCAGTTGGAACACAAGTTCTGTAAAGCACATGAGCAAAATGTTTCAATTTGCCTTTAATTTTGATCAAAATTTAAGTAGTTGGAACATATCTTTTGTAGAAGATATGATCGATATGCTTGATGGGGTAACCCTCTCAACTGCCAACTACGATGCCCTGCTCATAGGGTGGGCCACGCAAAGCGTAAAACAGTATATGCATTTTGATGCCGGCTATAGCAAATATTCTCTCGGTGAAGCAACCACAGCAAGAGAAACGTTGACTGGTGCTCCTAATTACTGGGCCATATCCGATGGCGGACAGAATAAAACCTTAACCTGGGATGGTTCGCATAGTGAATCGTGGAACGATGCCAATAACTGGGATTTCGTTGTAGTTCCAACATTCCAGGACAATGTTATCATTCCCAGTGCTGCAAATTATACCAATGCTTTGAATATCTCGGGTACTGGAAACAGTGGCGCATCCTGCAACAACTTTACCGTCAACAACGGTGCTACGCTCACCATCAGTGGCTCGCTTATCACTTATGGCAGCATTACCAATAACGGTGCTGTTGAAATGGAGCAGGATTATACTTATGCTAATCAATGGTTTTTAATCAGTATGCCTTTCTCAGATATAACTGCCAACACCTTTTTAGACATGTACCTGCAACAATGGAACGAACCTGCCGGAACATGGGATGACATTATCCCTACCACAACTCCGCTTACCCCTGTAAAAGGCTATAGTTATTTTGCCACCAACTATGCAACCAGTGGCAAACCTACCGGATATTCAATTTCCTACACCGGCACACCAAATACCGGAAACCAAAGCCTGGCCATTACTGCCGATGGTCCTGGTGGTTCATACAACGGGGCAAACCTTCTTGGCAACCCCTATCCCTCATACTTAGACTGGGATGCCATTAGTGGCTATGGCACCAAATATACCTGGAACGGGACCGATTATGACGAATACACCGAAGCAGGAACAGGAAGCGGTGGCCGCTACGTGGATCCCATGGAAGGCTTTTTTGTGGTAAGCGGAACTGCCGGCACTTTTAGCCTCAACAACAACATGCGCAGCCATACTGCTTCTGCTAAAAAATCGGGAAACGATAAAGCCATGCAAAATGGTATTGTCCTTACAGCATCTGGCAACGACTATGATGACGACCTGTGGCTGGTTTTTAACGAACAAGCCTCTGAAAACTTTGAGCTGCAATGCGATGCCTGGAAACTGCTCAGCAGCAACGATAGCGTTCCTCAATTATGGTCAGAATCGCCCGACGGCATGCTCGCCATCGACTGCCGCCCCGAATGTGAAACCATCCAGTTAGGTTTCGCTAACAACATCTCCGGGTTTTACAGCATCGGCCTCAAAGATATCGAAGGTACCAGCAAAGCTGTCCTCGAAGACACCAAAACCGGTACTTTCCACGATTTAACAAAAAGTGCTTACGAATTTACGTGGAATATCACCGACGATGAAATGCGCTTTAAACTCCATTTAAACGCTGTTGGAATTGAGGAAAATCAAACATGCGAAAGCAATATAAGGATTTATGCTGCTGATAATCAGATTTTCATTAAAAACGATGTAGAGCCAGACGGCCGTCTGGCTCTATCGGTTACCGACATAATGGGAAGAATCGTTTTACAACAAACCATCAGCGCAAGCGGGCTAATAACGATACCAATTAATTTAAAAACTGGGGTTTATATTGTTATGGTTCAAAACGAAAATAATATCAAAACAGAAAAAGTATTTATAAAATAATAACAGATCCCCTCTAAGTAATCCTTCTCACAGGAGAGAGATCTTCTCCCCCTCAAGGGGGAGATGCCGAAGGCAGAGGGGGTAAAATAAAAATAATATAATGAAAAAAATAATCAAACTAAGCGCAGCACTAATCACGCTTACATTATTAACAATTAACCTCTCAGCCCAAACCCCGCCCCCACCCAATAACAATGGAAACCCTGTAAGTGGCGGAAATATACCCGTAGGTGGCAGTGCTCCCATTGGTGGCGGACTGCTCATTTTGGTGGCACTTGGTGCAGGTTATGGCGCGAAGAAGGTTTACGACTTCAGGAAAAGGCAACTGGCGGAATAAAATTTATACCCTTCCCTTTTATAATTCTGGCTGCTGTTTAGCGGCCAGTTTTTTTTATGTGAAAAACAGATTTTTGTTAAAAGGAGATTTCTCCCGGCAAACGAAAAAATTTAAGATTAATAAATTTGGAGATACGACCCCCGCTTTTTCGCATAGCTGCCAGGCTAAGACGGATTTCGTAACCCGGGGCTTTAGTCCCGGGAACCTGCGAAACAAGGTTTGGAACTACACAAAGCCGTTAACGGCCTTAAATATTGAGGGTTGCGATTCATTTAGCCCGGCCATGACTCGCCTCGCTGCGAAGCGGGATAACCGGCTATTGAAAACTGTGCTGCAAAATTCATAGCCTAACGGCTATGCGCTTTTGCAGGAGGGCTATTGGATTTTCAAAAAGACATACTTTATTGACAGCAAGTACTAAGTAGTTTCTGTCAATAAAGTAGCGTTCTTGAATATCCGTTGCCCCGACTTTTCCCAAAGATAGGGATGCCTATGGCACAAGTCGAGGGTTGAAATAATATCATTTTCCAGCTTTGGCAGCAAAAAAATCACTCCTCCAAACATCAAACAATCAAGCTTTTAACTTTTCGATTAAGGTACAGTTAAGGTGACCCCCAATTTTTACTAAGGTCGCTTTTTTGCAAATAGCCTACCTGTGTTTGTACTTTCGCCTAAGAAAATATAAACATGATAAGTATGAAAAACAGTCATAGTAAAAAATCCAAACCACATCAGGGAAAACCTGTAGAGAGATCACTGGAAAAAGAAATTGAAGATTTGATTGACAGGGAAAAAACCAAGAACAGGATTGTGAGCAAGTTACTCAATCAAACGAATTCAAAAAAATAGAAAATCTGACAATTAAATAATAAACATGTATTAATTAAATATTTGAGTTATGAAAAAATTAATTTTTCTTTTAGCAATTTTTCTTCTGGTAATTTCTGCATATTCCCAGCACTATATCGGGGTGTTTGGCTCCAACGAATATGGGCAGCTTGGCAATGGCACTGCAGGCGGCTCATCTGATGAATCTGTTGTATTTGTGGGTACTGACGCCGACTGGATAAATGCAGCATGTGGCCATTACCACACCCTGGCCATAAAAGAAAACCATAGCCTATGGGCATGGGGTCGCAATAACAAAGGCCAACTCGGCGACGGCACCAAAGTTGATAAATATGTGCCCACGCAAATTGACTCAGCTACCAATTGGGCTGATATTGCTGGTGGTGAAGCCTTTTCGATGGCTATAAAAACCGATGGCACCCTTTGGGGTTGGGGCGAAAACACATCGGGGCAGTTGGGCGATGGTACCACCAATAACGATAAACCTACTCCCACTCAAATAGGTACTGAAAACGATTGGGCACAAATAGCATGTGGAAAAGCTTATGTGCTTGCGCTGAAAACCGACAGCAGCTTATGGGCCTGGGGAGATAACTCACACTATAACCTTGGTGATGGCACCACCATAGATAAAAGCACTCCTGTTCTTATCAGTAATGAAAAATGGACACAAATAGAGACTAGCATTATTCAAATAATTTCAATGGCTTTGAAATCGAATAGAATACCATACCGTTGGGGGGAATATTCACCGACTCCAACAGCTGTGCATGAAAGCCCCATATTGAAATTAAACAGAAGTTGGAGGATGTTCGCGTTAGATTTAGACAGCACATTGATAAGATTAGGAATTCGTTCTTCAAAAGCTTCAGATAATCATGATAATATACCCAATACCGGTTTAACTAAAAATTCGGGTTCATCTATCTATGATAACAACATCACGTTTTCAAGTGTAATGGATACGAAGCCCATTACACTTGAAAATCAAGAAAACCTCATAAGTACTTTCGGGTATCTAACAGAAACATCTGATATAAAAACATCGAAAAATTCACCCAAATGTAGACCAAATCAATATTTGCAGGGTAGAGATTGTTTTAATTGCCCAGATGACGGCCCAGTACCTATGACTCCCGAGGATTTTGAATTATATGGAAACCAAAATATCCCTATTATCGATTTTGTATATCAGTATATCACTCTGCTTCCTAATGGAGAAGTATGGACTAACCAATGCGGATTAACTTGCGCTAGTGCATATGACAGCTATCAATACCAGATCAATAACACGGAAATCTGGGGAAATATGGATGCAGGACATGAGCATACTATATTTTTTACTAAAGTGGAAAATCCTGTTACCCCTCCTGATGTTCCTCTACAACTCGTCTTCACCACCACCGCTGCCAGTCAAACAGTAAAAATTCCTCTTGATGGCACAGTGGATGTAATTATCGACTGGGGCGACGGCTCTACTCCCGACACCATTACAAGTGCCGGAAGTACCAGTCATGTGTATGCCACTGCCGGCACTGATACCGTTAGCATTACAGGTACACTTACCGGGCTGGGGCTTAATGCCAATATACCGGAATATTACAATTATCTAACAGAAGTAACAAGCTGGGGCAATGTTGGTCTGGAAAATTTAAGACATGCATTTTTGTTGTGCAGCAAGCTAACAGATGTGCCAGATGACCTGCCATCAACTGTAAGCACTTTGGAATTCGCATTTAATGGTGCTTCCATTTTTAATGATGACATTAGCACCTGGAACACCGAAAATGTAAGCAATATGGCCTATATGTTTTTGGATGCGCCGGCTTTCAACCAGGATATTAGTTCATGGGATGTGGGCAAGGTGGTGAGCATGTACTCGATGTTTTGTCGTGCGTATGCCTTTAACCAGGATATTAGTGCCTGGGATATTAGCAGTGCTGCAAATATGGGAGCCATGTTTTTTGGTCTTACACTTCCTAATGCTACCTACAACGCTATCCTTAATAGTTGGGCAGCCCAAACCGTAAAACCCAATGTAGCTTTCGGTGCCGGAAACAGCATGTTTTCTATTGCAGGATTAGCTTCCCGCCAAAGCCTTATCGATGACCATAACTGGACAATTACCGATGGCGGCGGTGATTTTCTGTTTGATGGGGGCGGCATCCCGACGAATCCATTCCAGATTGCTACCCTCGACGACCTGAAAATCCTATCGGAAAACAACAGTTACTGGGGCAGCTATTTTATTCAAACGGCTGATATTGACGCTTCCGATACCCGAAACTGGAATATTTCGGGCAGCGATACACTCGGGTTTTCTCCTATCGGAAATAATACGAACAAGTTTCAGGCTTCTTATGATGGTGGAGGTCATACCATTGATGGTTTGTATATTCATCGTACGGCACAAGACTATGTTGGTTTGATTGGAAATGCCGACACCACATCCCTTATTTCAACCATAGGTGTTACCAATGTTAATATAACAGGAAATGGCAGTGTTGGCGGCTTAACCGGCAATTGCGAAGGCACCATCAATCAATGCTTCACCACAGGTGCTGTGTCAGGTTCTGACCTCTATGTAGGAGGCTTGTCCGGTAACAGCGGAAGTTTTTCAGGTACAGGGTCTGGAACAATATCAGACAGTTATTCGAAGTGTACAATTTCGGGAAGTGGTAACTTTTTTGGCGGCTTAATTGGAAATACCATTGGAGGTACGGTGAGCAATTGTTATGCTACCGGTCTGGTTGGGAATGCAAGCTTAAAAGGGGGCTTGATAGCACAAAGCTATGCAACTACAACAAATTCATTCTGGGATGTAAATACTTCTAATCAGAGTGGAAGTGCAGCAGGTATCGGCAAAACCTCTGCCGAAATGAAAACCGAAGCAACCTTCACTGGCGCAGGTTGGGATTTTGTTACCACACCAATCTGGGAAATCGACGACATCGCAAACGAAGGCTATCCTTACCTGAGCTGGCAAACATTTCCGGCTATCCCCCTACAACTAGTATTCACCACCGCAGCCACAAACCAAACTGTAAAAATTCCACTCAATGGCACAGTGGATGTAATTATTGATTGGGGCGATGGTTCCGATCCCGACACCATTACAAGTGCCGGAAGTACCAGTCATGTGTATGCCACTGCCGGCACTGATACCGTAAGCATTACAGGTACACTTACCGGTTTGGGAAGCAGTGCGTCATTAAATGAATATAAAAGCTACCTGACAAAAGTCCTTAGCTTTGGCGGTATAGGATTGGAGGATTTAAGTTATGCCTTTTTTAATTGTGGCAGCCTGATTGATGTGCCTGATGACCTGCCATCTTCTGTAACAAATTTAGCATCGACATTTAACGGTGCAACAAATTTTAACGATACCATCGGTGATTGGAATACCGAAAATGTTACCAATATGAACTATATGTTTGCTAACGCATATATTTTCAACCAAGACATCGAAGATTGGGATGTTGGCAAAGTTACGGATATGAGCTATATGTTTTTTTGTGCATATATTTTCGATCAGGATATCGGAGATTGGGATGTTGGTAATGTTACGGATATGAACACCATGTTCTGCAGCGCTTTAGATTTTAACCAAGATATCGGGGGATGGAACACAGAAAAAGTAATGGATATGTCATGGATGTTTTGTGTAGCAACAGCCTTTAATCAGGATATTGGAGATTGGGATGTAAGCAATGTTACCAATATGGCAGGTCTGTTTAATTGGACCCCCGATTTCAACCAGGATATTGGTTCGTGGAATACCGGCAATGTAACAGATATGTCATACATGTTTGATGCAGAATCTGCCAGCTTAACCGCTTTCGACCAAAACCTTGGTGAGTGGGACATTAGCTCGGTTACAACCATGGATGCTATGTTTAACAATGTAACGCTCTCCACCGCAAATTACGATTCTACACTTATGGGTTGGGCAGCACAAAGTGTACAGGGTTCTGTAGTATTCGATGGCGGAAACAGCCAATACACTTGTGGTGTGGCAGCAAATGCCCGCGATACCCTTAGCAACGCACCCAATAGCTGGATAATTACTGACGATGGCTTGGCTGCCGACTGCCCCATGCAGCTTAAGTTTGAAAACTTCAGCTGCCCTACTTTAAATTTGCCGCTTTATGGAACTGTTAATTGTACCGTGGACTGGGGGGATGGCTCTTCGCCTGAATCTTTTACCACAGCAGGCATAAAAACACACGACTATAGCATTGGCAGCGATTTTATTATCAGGATAAGCGGTATCTTAACACAGTTTGGTTCTCCCTTAGGTGAGTACGGAGCATGGAAAGGCCATAACTATCTTACCGAGGTTATCTCGCTTGGCAATATTGGCCTAACCTCCCTGCATGGTGCTTTCCGCTCATCATCTAGTTTAGCTGCCGTACCTGAAGAGCTTCCCGCAACCATTACCGACATAAGCAGGTGTTTTCAACACATTGGTGCCGATACGATCCGGAACCTCGGCAAATGGAATGTTGAAAATGTGACCAAAATGGATTCTACCTTTTTTTACTCTGAATATTTCAACCAGGATTTAAGCACATGGAACACCGCAAATGTAACAAGTATGGTAGCAACCTTTGGGGGAGGATGTAGCGCATTTAACCAGGATATTAGCGGCTGGGATGTGGACAACGTGACCAATATGTCTGAGATGTTTGAAGGAGCTGAAAAATTTGACGTGGATATTAGTAGTTGGAACGTAAGTAATGTTACCAATATGTCAGGGATGTTTAGTGATGCTTTATTATTCAACCAAAATATTGGTGACTGGGATGTGAGCAAGGTAACGGATATGAGTGCCATGTTTAGTGATGCACAAGTATTTAACCAAAATATTGGCATCTGGAATGTGAGCAATGTAACTGATATGTCGGATATGTTGAGTGAAACTGATGATTTTAACCAAAATATTGGCAGTTGGGACGTTGCTGGCGTAACAAATATGTCCGGGATGTTTAGTGCTGCAGAAGCATTTAACCAAAATATTGGAAGCTGGAATGTGAGCAGCGTAACAAATATGTTCGAGATGTTTAAATCAACAGAGGCTTTTAACCAAAATATTGGTAGCTGGAATGTTAGCAGCGTAACAAATATGGAAAGCATGTTCCAGGAAGCATTGGCTTTTAATCAGAACATAAACAACTGGAATGTGAGCAGCGTAACAAATATGAAAGACATGTTCCAGAATGATGAAGGATTCTCAATTTACAATCAAGCACTTGGAAACTGGAATGTTGGCAAAGTAAGGGATATGTCGAAAATGTTTAAAGGAGCAGATTCTTTTAACCAGGACATTGGCAACTGGGATGTGAGCAAGGTTAAAGATATGAGTTTCATGTTCGCAGGAGACTCTGTATTCAATCAAAACATTGGCACTTGGAATGTTGATAGTGTAACATACATGGATTATATGTTCGAAAATGCTTCTGCCTTTAACCAGAACATTGGAAGCTGGAATGTTGATAGTGTAACCAGCATGTTGAGAATGTTTGAGAATGCCAGCTCCTTTAACCACGATCTGGGCAATTGGCAATTGAACAGCAACGTAAACTTATCCAAAATGCTGAAAAACTGTGGCATGGATTGCAGTAGTTACTCAACAACATTAAAAGGCTGGGCTGAGAACACCAACATCCCCACTGGAAGAAACCTGGGTGCCGATGGTCTTACCTATGGTGCCGATGCTGCTGTGTACCGTCTCATTATCATCAATTCGTTCAGTTGGACCATCAACGGAGATATTGCAGGTACTTCGGAATGCCTTTGTGCCGACCCCAACGATGGCGGAACCATTGCCGATGCGCAAACCATTTGTTACGGTACAGTACCCAATATGCTCACCAGTACAGCACTTCCCACCGGACATACCGGAGTCCTGGAATACAAATGGCAATCGTCAACCACCAGCGATGCCACAGGATTTACAGATATTTCATCAAGCGATGCCGCCGGTTTTGCTCCCGGAAGTTTAACTTTCACCACATGGTACAAACGTCTTGCACGTGTCGATTGCATGGCCAACTGGACAGGGGCTGTTGAATCGAATGTGGTGGAGATTACAGTAGAAGCCACTCCAGTTTCGGGAACACTGGCAAAAACTCCCGATGTGGATACTGTTTGCAAGGGGAACTACGTTTCAGCAGCATTAAGCGCAGGAAGTGGCGGCAATGGCACCGATTCAAGCAATTACCGGACAAATAACGGAACTGACTGGTCGGCATGGGCTGTCTATACTCCGGAAACTGATATTTCAACATCCCAAAAAACAGCAGTAGAAATCCGCACGAAGCGTGTTGCCGATTACTGCAACGATGCAGCTTACAACACCGAAAGCTGGACAGTAGAACAAACACCCGTTTCGGGAACACTCGCTAAAACCCCCGATGTGAATAATGTTTGTGAAGGCGATGATGTTTCGGCAGCATCAACTGCAGGAAGCGGCGGCAATGGAAACGATTCAACTTTTTTCCGGACAAATAACGGAACTAACTGGGCGGCATGGGCTATATATACTTCGGAAACTGATATTTCAACATCTGGCAAAACAGCCATTGAAATCCGTACAAAACGTGCGGCTGATTACTGCGATGATGCGGCTTACAATACCAAAAGCTGGACAGTAGAACAAACTCCCGTTTCGGGAACGCTGGCAAAATATCCCAATGTGGATACTGTTTGTATTGGCGATGATGTTTCGGCAGCATTAAGCGCAGGAAGCGGCGGCAACGGAAACGACTCAATTTCTTTCAGAACCCATGATGGCTCTGCATGGTCGGGGTGGATAAACTACACCTCAGGAACCGATATTTCTACGACAGGAAAAACAAACATCGAAATTCAAACGATCCGCCAAGGCACATACTGCAATAATAATGGTGCTGAAACTGTTAGCTGGAATACCTTCCCCAAACCTGTTGCTTTTGCAGGTAATGATGCCTCCATTATTGATGGTGAGAATTATATCCTCTCGGAAGCATCTGCCATAAATTACACATCCATTAGCTGGTCAACTGCAGGTGATGGTGGGTTTGATAATGAAAATGTACTAAAGCCAAGCTATACACCCGGAACAGATGATATTGTAGCAGGAAATGTTGAGCTTACACTTACTATTCAGGGGCTTGCATCATGCAACTTCACCGATGATGACCAGCTTACGCTCACTATTTTCAGGGCACCAACAGTTGTGATTTCTTCGCCATTGGAAAGTGATAATATTTATGATACTGTGGCAACATTTTCAGGTACAGCCTCCGATCCTGATAATGATCTTTCGGAAATATATGTCAGGGTAAATGAAGGCACCTGGCAACTGGCCACAGGAACCGAAAACTGGACTATTGATCTTCCGATGGATTTTGGCAACAAAAAAATTGAGGCCAAAGCCGTGGATGCCCAAAGCCTCGAATCTGAATTGGTTGAAGTTACCATTTTTGTTGGGGTTCAGTTGATCCCCCTGCACGAAGGCTGGTCGCATTTCTCTTCCTTCCTCGATCCTTTGGATGGCGATATCGAAACCATTATGGAATACCCCGTGGGGCTAAACCTGTTAAGTATTATGGTAAACAACTCCGGGAAGTTGTATTGGCCTTCACAAAACATCAACCTCATCGGCAACTGGAACTATAAAACTGCCTATAAAATATTTATGGAGCAGCAAAGTGCAATAGTTATGAAAGGAAACCTTTTAACTGAAACCACACTGCAATTGGGCAGCGGGGCAAAGTACCTCCCGGTTTTATCAAATGTTGAAGTAGCTGTGGAGGATGCTTTCGAAAATCCAATGCAAGACATACGTGTTATGTTCAACCACATTACCAACCAAATATACTGGCCCGAAGGTGGGTTGTTTACACTGCAGACCTTAAAGCCCGGCGAAGGTTATCTGGCAAACCTAATCAATCCGGCTACGGTTACTTTCCCGGATTATGACCTGGATGCAAGTGAAATCAAATCCTCACAAATAGTGTTTGATCAAAACAGTCCCTGGCAAGTAACTAAAACTGGTGATGTGCATTTAATCTCCATTTTCAGCGAGGCTTTGGCAGGACTAGAAAACTTTTCACACATCGGGGCTTTCGATAGCAATGGAAATTGTATCGGTTTTGCCGACATCACGGCAAAAGGTCAAAACAATCTTTTAACGGTTTATGCCGATGATATTCATACCACCTGTAAAGATGGTGCAGAAGAAGGTGAATTTATCACTTTCAGGGCTTACCATCCTGCAAGTGGAACCGAAAATGAATTATTGGCAAGTTACAATGAAAGCTTCCCAAATCATGATGGTTTATTCGCCATCAGCGGGCTGTCGGCAATTACCGGCTTTAAGGAGGGTTCAACTGGCATTGGTGGTTCTGCCCTGCTTTCGCAGATCAGGATATATCCAAATCCTACCTCTGATGAATTAAACATCATATTTGATGCGTTTACAAACAATGGTGATGCAAATATCGAACTTACCAATTCAAACGGAAGCATTGTTTTAAAACAAGACATCCTGCAAAAGCAAACCAAACTGGATATCCAAAATATCCAACCCGGGATGTATGTTTTGAAGATCGCCCAAAACGGAGCATACTCGTTTAGGAAAGTGGTCATTCAATATTAGCGTGTAACTTTATTTTAAATCCCGGATCCATTTCAAAATGAGTTCGGGATTTTTTTTTGCTTTTCAATATTATCAGAGTGGCCAAAATTATATTTCGCTTCAAATTTAATAAAGGCAAAGTGCAAAATATTTCAATATAAAAAACAATTATAATTAAATTATTTATATGATGATTTCCATTTTTGCATCAATATATTTTTAAGTGTTCTTAATTATTATAAGTTGCAAGAGAGTTTTTAGGTAAAATATTCCTTGCAAAGTCTATTAAACAATCGAAAAAAAACTTCGGAAATAAAATTTCCACATTATCTTCACAGTAGCTGGTTTTCAATCTCTTAAAAGATACTAAAAAATATTTTTTAACATATAAAAAAAGAATCAATGTTTAATCGCTAAATTTAGTAATGATAAGCCTTTCACAATAATTCATCATTTAGATTAATTTAAAATAACAGAATAATGGATAATATATATCCATATTAACAAATAATTAACATATTTTCGCGACGTATTTTACCTTAGTAAACTTATAAATAAACCCAGCAAATTATGAAAAAGCCTATTTTACTATCCATCGTTATTCTATTATTTATTGTCAGCTGTTCTAAAAAAGAGGAATTGAATACATTTAAGGAAGGCAGCCTAATAAAAAATGAACTTGATATTGCCCTTAGCGAATTGTTAACAGAATCTTCTGGAGGAATCGGCAAAAGCTTTTTTCTTTTACCAGAAAGTACTAAATTTAGTCAGATTCCACAAGACCCGAAAAATCCACTTACGATTGAAAAAGTGGAACTCGGAAAATTATTATTCCACGAAACCGCCCTTTCTGTTAACTCAAAACTAAAACCGTTCAAACACACATACTCATGTGCAACATGCCACCACCACCAAGCAGGATTTCAATCAGGCAAAGCCCAGGGGATTTCCGAAGGAGGTGTTGGATTCGGCATTATCGGTAATGCCCGTGAAAAGGATGCAATGTGCCCGGAAGATTCGCTTGATATTCAGCCTATACATACGCCAACTGTAATAAATAGTGCATATCAAAAAGTAATGCTTTGGAATGGTCAGTTTGGGGCAACCGGCCCAAATATTGGAACAGAAGCATTGTGGGCGCCTGGAACCCCACTCGAAACCAATTTCCTTGGTTACGAAGGTATTGAATCACAGGCAATCGCAGGATTATCAGTTCACAGAATGGGACTTACAACTAAATTGATTTATTCAACCGAATACAAAAAATTGTTCGATTTGGCATTTCCTGATGTACCCAAAAATGAGAGGTATTCCATCCTCACAGCAGGCCTGGCAATTGCTGCTTACGAAAGAATTGTCCTTGCCAATGAAGCACCTTTTCAGAAATATTTAAGAGGGAATACAAATGCTTTGACTGATGTACAAAAAAAGGGAGCAATACTATTTTTTGGAAAAGCTGCCTGTGTTGCATGTCATACAGGCCCAGCACTTAATTCGATGGATTTTTATGCTTATGGAATGAATGACCTTGGAGGACCTGGAATATATGGTAATGAGCCTGACATTGCTACCAAAAAAGGCAGAGGAGGTTTTACAGGAATTGAATCGGACAATTGCAAATTTAAAGTGCCTCAATTATACAGCTTAAGTCAAGCAAAATTTTATGGTCATGGTTCATCCTTTACTTCACTTATGGATGTTGTGATTTACAAAAACTACGCAATTAAAGAAAACTCCTTTGTCCCGGATTCGCACCTTGCCGATGAATTTGTACCACTAGGGCTTTCCAAATCAGAAATAACATTTCTAAGTGCTTTCATTGAAAATGGACTAAATGATACAGAATTGGAGAGATACGAGCCCTATTCAATTCCTTCCGGGCAATGTTTCCCAAATAATGACGAACAATCAAAAATAGATTTGGGTTGTATCTTACCATAATCATCATTTCTCAGAAAATGAAACCTGATGGAAAACTATTCCATTAGGTTTTTTTTTTGGTTTATTTCAACCAAATGAAGCTCCCCGCTGCAAGCGGACGGGGTATCAATAAGAAAATTATTTTCTTATCGCCGCAAGCGGCGGAGAATAATACCCTAGAGATCCTTCGACTTCGCTCAGGATCAGTTCGACTAAACAATTTCAGCGCACTATCGTTCCTGAAATTATAGTCTCCCTGATTTAACCATACCCTCAAAGCTGGGAATTTATAGACGTTTACATCCACGTTCAATACAATGCCCAAATAGAGATGTAGATAACTTGTGTCTAAATTGACCGAATAAAATTCAATCCATCCAAACAAATCAATGGATATTGTTATGTATTGTATTGAGGTATCATTTTCAATTGAATAAAAATCTAAACACATAGCCGTTTCCGCCAGATGACAAACAGAATTAAGCTATTTTAGAAATTAGACTATAATATTTGTGGAGAAGTTACATAAAATGATTCCTCAGGTCATTGAAAGAACAGAATTATGAATTTTTTGCATCAAAATATTTTTGTTTATCAAAAAATAAATTCTACTTTTGCAGCCCCATTTTTTGGGAGGTACGTATTTTTGTATTGAAATAACTGATTAATAAATGGATACCTTAAGTTACAAGACGATAAGTGCCAATAAAGAGACCGTTCAAAAAGAATGGCTTATTATTGATGCAGAAGATGAAATTCTGGGAAGATTAGCCTCGGCAACAGCCAAAATGTTACGTGGAAAAAACAAACCCGGTTTCACCCCGCATGTTGATTGCGGAGATAACGTAATTATTATTAACGCTGAAAAAGTAAAACTTACCGGAAACAAAATGGATCAGAAAGAGTATGTTCGCCATTCAGGTTATCCAGGAGGTCAAAAAATTACATCAGCCCATCAGCTCATGGCAAAAAAACCTACAGCAATGGTTGAATATGCTATTAAAGGTATGTTGCCAAAAAACAGACTTGGCAGTGTGCTTTTTAAAAACCTTTATGTTTGTGAAGGTCCAGAGCATAAGCATGAAGCGCAAAAGCCAAGAAAAATAAATCTAAATGAAATTAAATAGCAATGGAAGTAACTAATGCTTTAGGTAGAAGGAAGACTGCAGTTGCAAGAATTTACCTAACACCGGGTTCCGGTAAAATTGTAGTAAATAAAAAAAGTGTTGAGGACTACTTCCCTGCAGCAACACTTCAATATGTTGCCCGTCAGGCTTTAGAACTCACCAACAACATAGACAAGTACGATGTTACTGCCAATATTGATGGCGGAGGTTTTAAAGGACAGGTAGAAGCTTTAAGGCTGGGTATTTCGAGAGCAATCATCAAGCTGGAGCCTGAACATCGTCCGGTTCTCAAATCGAACGGACTTCTCAGAAGAGACCCAAGAATGGTTGAACGTAAAAAACCAGGCCAGAAAAAAGCAAGAAAGAAATTTCAATTTAGTAAACGATAGATCCCGGATATTAAAGTGTTTAGTATCCAAACTTGTGAGACTTCAATATACTATGAACTACTTACAGGTTGCATATTTAAGGAAAGTAAACATAAACAAACTCATCAATGCCAAGAACAAATTTCGAAGAATTACTGGATGCTGGTGTGCACTTTGGCCACCTCACCAGAAAATGGAATCCCAATATGGCTCCCTACATATTTATGGAGCGCAATGGAATCCACATTATTGACCTTTACAAAACAGCAGCTAAAATTGAAGAGGCTGCTTCTGCGGTTAAGCAGATTACCCGGTCAGGGAAAAAAATACTTTTTGTTGCTACTAAAAAGCAAGCTAAAGAAATAGTTGCCGAGAAGATTAAAAGTGTCGGTATGCCTTATGTTACTGAACGTTGGCCCGGAGGTATGCTTACCAACTTTGCCACCATCCGTAAGGCGGTTCGCAAAATGACATCCATCGACAAGATGATGACCGAAAACGGATATGCAAATATTTCAAAAAGAGAAAGACTTCAAATTGTACGTGAACGTGCGAAGCTTGAAAAACAACTCGGAAGCATTTCTGACCTTAACAGGTTGCCGTCTGCAATTTTTGTTGTGGACATATTAAAAGAGCATATTGCTATTGCTGAAGCCAAAAAATTAAATATTCCAACTTTTGCAATTGTTGACACAAACTCTGACCCAAAAAAAGTTGATTTCCCCATTCCTGCAAATGATGATGCTTCCAAGTCAATTTCGCTCATCATTCAAATTATGGCTAAAGCTATTGAAGAAGGATTGATGGAAAGACAAGCTGACAGAGACAAACGTGCGGAAGAGCAAGAGGAAGAAAACATAATTAAAACACGCTCGAAAGAAGAACTTGAAGCGGAAATGGAAGAAAAAGAGGAGAAAAGAAAGAAAGAGAAAGAATCAGGAAAACGCCCAAGAATTAAAACTGATTCTGATGGATCTGCTCCTGTTGCTGACAAAGATAAAAGAGTGCGCAAGGGAACAGCGGTTAGAAAAAAATAAACATATTTAAATTGAATTAAATGTCGATTTGAAAAAGAGATGATGAATTTTTTTCCACATCTCTTTTTTATTTAATACAGAAACTTATCATAACTAACTCATAAAAAAGTATCAAAATGGCAAATATTACTGCTGCTGAAGTTGCAAAACTGCGTAAACAAACCGGCGCGGGGATGATGGATTGTAAAAAAGCACTCCAGGAATCTGAAGGTGATTTTGAAAAAGCTATCGAAATTCTTCGTAAAAAAGGGGCAAAAGTAGCTGCTAAAAGAGCTGATAAAGATGCTACCGAAGGATATGTACTGGGAAAAACAAGTAACGATAACACTTTTGGTGTATTGGTAATGGTTAATTGCGAAACTGATTTCGTAGCAAAAAGCGAAGATTTTGTAAATTTCGTTACCGGAATTACAACTGCTGCACTCGATAATAAAGCTGAAACGCTGGAAGCTGTTTTAGCACTTACCTTAGATAATGCTACCGTAGCAGAAAAACTAAACGACATAACCGGAAAAACCGGCGAGAAACTTGAGTTTGATTCATACAAAGCCATCAAAGCGCCCTTTGTTTCTGCATACAACCACAACGGAAACAGAATTGCTACACTCGTTGGCATGAATAAAGCCGGTGAAGGTGTTGATGTTGCTGCCCATGACCTTGCCATGCAAATTGCTGCAATGAATCCGGTTTCTTTAGACAAAGAATCAGTTTCTCAAAAAGTTATTGACACCGAACTTGAAGTTGGCAAAGACCTTGCACGCCAGGAAGGCAAACCCGAAGCTATGCTCGATAAAATTGCTCAAGGAAGATTGGGTAAATTCTTTAAAGAAAATACCCTCATGAGCCAATCCTTTATAAAAGATTCTAAAATTACTGTAACTGATTACCTAAAATCAACAGACAAAGATTTGACTGTAAGCAAATTTTCACGTTTGGGTATTGGATAAGTCTTATATTTCAAAATATAGAAAAGCCGCATCTTTAATAAGATGCGGCTTTTTTTATGACTACATACCTGCATTGTTTTCATTACTAATGAACGATATTATGCATTAGTAATGAATATTGGTTACAAATTTCCACACAAAATATGATTTACTGATAAGTTCAGTCCAAAAAGACATAAAGTGCTATTTTTGTGCAACCTACATATTTACTTATCCGTATGATAATAAATATTTTAAGGTGTTCAATTAAATACGAATACCAATCATCTGATAATAAATTTGGTATAAATAATAAGTAACCAGTTTAACGCCTCATGAATATTATTCGTGCATTTCCCAAAGAATAGGGACAGGCTGTGACTTTTTAGACCTGATTTACTTATTATCTCTGAAAATTCTGACAATAGCGATTATTATCAGGAATGATCCACCAAAGAAAAGTGGCCAATTATAATATTCCGGAATAAAATCAGAAACGAGATGAAGGTATTGGTTGTTTTCAAGCAAATTAAAAAAATCACCGAAAAGCCCATTCCGGATTATTATCAAACCAAAATCATAAACAAAGGTTACAAATATGGCAGTTGCCCCAATCAAAATCATTGCCCAATCAAATAGTTTAAGTCTTTTGCCTGTATGTTCAGCAAATAAAAAGCTGTAGCCCAAAACTATCATTAATACTGAACTTATTACCGGGGCAAGCACAGGTCCTATCCAGGTAAGCGGTATAAGAAAAAGGATATCCCAGGTAAAAAAAGAGGAGGGCCAATCGAGAAAAGCCTTCAAGCCCAAATAATAAGAGATATCCCAAACTGCAAATGAAAAAAGAAACCAGGCAAACCTACTATAAAATGATTTTCCTGCAACTATTGCGAGAGTAAGAAGCATTAAAATCGTTGCAACTTCCCTGATGAGTTCTGCAATAATAATTAGATGCTTGTCAGGTAAAATTAATGGAAATCCAAAACCATTGGGGAAGTATAACTCCCGGAGGTAAACCACGATTATAGCCTCCATAAAACCCATGGCAATCCCAAAAATTGTGAGTGGAAGAATCCTGAATTTGAAATATTGTTTAAATACTGACATAAAATCCGGATTTAGCCCGAATGGTTTAATTAAGTTTAAGCACCGCAAGAATCCAGCTTGCGCGGATTCTGCACTCGGATTACAAATCCGAACGAGTCGAAAGCTCGGGCTTTTTTATGCTATCATTTTTAATAGTTCCTGAAGTTCTTTATCAGAAATATTTTCCTTTTCGGATTTATCAAAAACGGTAAGAAGATAAACATCTTCTTTAACAGCAATAACATGGCTTACAGCTCTTGCACCGCCTGATTTTCCTTTACCTTTAGATTTTACGGCAATACGAATTTTATAACAGTCGTTGCCAAGTGCAATACCGTATGTTGGGTCACCCTCCAAGGAGTCGAACAGCAAGGAAAGCTCTGTTTTAAAAGACTTGTATTTACGGGTAAGCCGTTTGGCTTGCCTGTCAAAATAAGGAATAGTTTTAATTTTATAACTCATTCAACAAGTCTTTAGCATCACGGGCTTTTAATTTACCTTGTTTAATCAAGTTCATTTCTTCAACAGCTTGCTGTAATCCGTGTAAAATCTCTACTTTTGATTGCTCGCCGAGCTCTTCATCTTCTAATCCTATAAATTTAGATTTAAGCCCTTCCCATTCTTGTATAGGAATAAAAACACCTGTTGTTTTTCCTCTATTATCCGAAATATACTGTAAGTTCATAATTAGGATCGTTTTTGTTGAGTTAAATTAATCCAATTTCAATACGGCTAAAAATGCCGATTGCGGTACTTCAACATTCCCAACCTGGCGCATACGTTTCTTTCCCTTCTTCTGTTTTTCGAGGAGTTTTCGCTTACGCGTGATATCACCACCATAACATTTTGCAGTAACATCCTTACGCATGGCCTTAACGGTTTCGCGTGCAATAATCTTTGTGCCAATGGCGGCCTGAATAGCTACATCGAATTGCTGACGTGGAATGAGTTCTTTTAGTTTTTCGCACATGCGCCGGCCAAAATTGTAAGCATTGTCAACATGAATAAGGGTTGATAATGCATCCACCGTATCGCCGTTTAGCAAAATATCGAGCCTGACAAGTTTTGCTGGTTGGTAACTGGTAATGTGGTAATCGAAGGAAGCGTAACCGCGCGAAATGCTTTTCAGTTTATCATAAAAATCAAATACTATTTCGGCAAGCGGCAACGAAAAAGAGATTTCTACCCGATCACTTGTCAAATAAACCTGGTTTTTCATTTCGCCTCTCCGGTCGATACAAAGGTTCATTATGGCTCCGACATATTCTGATTTGGAAATAATCTGGGCGTGAATCATTGGTTCCTCAACATGATCGAGCTCATTCGGCCCCGGCAAACCGGAAGGATTATGCACATCGATTACCTGGTTTTTAGTTGTGTAAGCTTTGTAGTTTACGTTTGGTACAGTGGTAATTACATCCATATCAAACTCACGGTCAAGACGTTCCTGAACAATTTCCATGTGCAGCAAGCCCAGGAAACCACACCTAAAACCAAACCCTAAAGCTACTGACGATTCCGGTTCAAAGGTTAATGATGCATCGTTCAATTGGAGTTTTTCCATCGAAGCCCTTAGTTCTTCATACTCATCGGCATCAATAGGATAAATACCCGCAAACACCATGGGCTTCACATTTTCAAAGCCTTCGATCATATCCCCGCAAGGATTATCAACATGTGTGATGGTATCGCCTACTTTAACCTCCTTCGAAGCTTTAATACCGGAAATAATGTACCCTACATCTCCTGCTTCCAGTGTTTTTTTAGGAAAATAACCAAGTCTCAACACACCAATTTCATCCGCATTATAAGATTTGTCGGTGGCAACAAATTTCACAAAATCATTCTTGCTGATTTTTCCATCGAAAATCCTGAAATATGCTATGATACCACGATACGAGTTAAACACTGAATCAAATATCAGGGCTTGCAACGGGGCATCGGGGTTACCCTTTGGATGGGGTACTTTTTCGATGATAGTTTCCAGAATTACATCAACACCATAGCCGGTTTTGGCACTGGCTTCAAGAATGTCGTCCCTGTCGCATCCAATCAAATCTACAATTTGATCTTTCACCTCATCGGGCATTGCATTGTCCATGTCCATTTTGTTGAGCACCGGAATTATTTCAAGGTCGTGCTCCAGGGCAAGGTAGAGGTTTGAAATTGTTTGTGCCTGAATGCCCTGCGTTGCATCTACAATAAGCAAAGCGCCTTCACAAGCAGCAATTGCACGAGAAACTTCATAAGAGAAATCTACATGTCCGGGAGTATCAATAAGATTAAGTACATAATCCTCACCATTCGTATTATAAAGCATCTGGATGGCATGGCTCTTAATGGTGATGCCACGTTCCCGTTCAATATCCATACTATCCAGTACCTGTTCCTTTTTATCTCTGTCGCCAATGGTATGGGTCAGGTCAAGCAAGCGATCGGCCAATGTGCTTTTGCCATGGTCGATATGTGCAATAATACAGAAGTTTCTAATATTTTTCATCGGGTGCAAAAATAGTATTTTGCAATGATTAATGTTAGTTGTAATTTGTTAATAGCATCGCCAAACAAAACATTTTTATTGGGATAAATGATTGAATTGTTTTGGTGAATCTATTGTTTTATTTTGAGAAGGAGATAGCGGTAGAAATGTTTCTAAAAGTGTTTATGAAAGAATAGGAAATTTCATCGTCAGATTTTAAATTCAGACATCCTGACCCCGCGTAATCATCATGAGGCAATTTGTAGATTTCTTTCCGCACGTGCGGCATTGAAAAGATTTCTCCCTCCAAAACTTGCTGCGCTGCGTTTTTCCAGTCGAAATGACAAAGCCCCAGACTGTGAATGGGGTGGGTCCCTCTCACAAAGTGTACTCCAACTCCATTCAAATACTTGTCATTGGTAACAAAGCGAGGAATCTCATAACAATGAGGAATTAAATTACCTCTGATTTTGAAGGAGAAATCTTATTCTATGAAAATGTGATTTACAACTAAGTATCTATAATTGGCGGAAAATCAACCATCAAGTCAAGATTGCTGAAATTACCACACCTCTCTACAAATCGATAATTTCCTCAGCATCCAGTCCTGTTTCTTTAATAATATCTTCGATGTCTGCTCCACTCTGCTTCATCTGTATTGCCAGTTTCAGCGCTAAAGATTCTTTTTGCCTGCGTTCTTCTTCTTTTTGCCTGCGTTCTGTTTCTTCTCTTTTCTTCGCTTGTTTTTCCCTTTCTTCGGCCTCTGTAATCTGTTTTAAATATTTGGCCTCCTGTTCGTCAAAAATGGTGTCGATTTCTTCTTCGGCTTCCAGGTTGCGGCGAAAGGCATCATCCATCAGCGGGCCTTGCAGGTAGTGGGCAATGTCGCTAAACTCTTCGGGGGTTTCCTGCAAGTCGATGATGTAGTTCTTGTCGGTACACCAGGCTTGGTTGAACAATACTAAAAAGTTTTCGAGTCGTGTCCGGCGTTGTTCGGGCAAGCGCCGCACTTGTATAATATGCGATTGATGGGTAAGGTGCTCGATGAAAAAACTCTTTACATTAATTTTTTCTTTGCTCACCGAGTTGATCACCTCACGGTTAACCGTTACAGCCATGTAAGGCAAATCTTCAAGTTTGTATCCCAAAATGTAAATGGTAATAATAGGAAAAGCTGAATGATATTCCGGTGAGGGTTCTTCTACTTTGCTCAAATCCTTTTTCCTGGTCATGTAATTAGCGCCAAGATAATTGCGAAATCGTTGAATATCGGTGGCATATTTTGATTTTTGCAGTTCGATGAGTACAGTTTTTCGGCTGCCATCAGCTTCTTTTATTACAGCTTTAAAATCGAGCCTGAACAAGGTTAAACTCCGTTTTATATCCGGGAAAACCGTTTCCTGCTGACCCAGGGTAACTTTCTCTACTTCCACATCCATTATTACCGACAATACTTTGCGGGCAAACTTGGTGTTTTCCATCAAGTATTTAAAGGCTTTGTCGTAAAGGGGATTTATAATTTTCATGTCGTGTTAGTTTTACTGTTTGTCAATCAGGTTATCAAAACAAAAGTACTACAAATTCATCGTTATTGTAATTTCAGTTTCACAGTTTTAAATCGCTCGAAAAATCATATACACAAACAAAATCTGATAACACTGCAAATGCGGTGATTACTATCCTTGAACCAAACAAAATATGCGGAGAATGAAGTTTTATATACATGAACAAGAAAACTGGCCTAATTTTACCGGGAAGCACAAACTATGAATTATCAGAAATGCCAGGGCGGTAACAAATTGCCTTGCTTATCTGCCAATGACACCATAATCCACCTCCAGCAAAGTTGGGTGCATCGAACTCCCGGCTCCGATTTTTCGGGGAAAGCCGGCATATTTGGAAATATGTGTTTTCATATTGCAGAACTTTGGCAATAGTTTTAAGAGCTTGGCATTACAATAAAAATAATCTACTTTTGTTATTTAATAAATAATATTATCAAATGACAACAATAAAAGAAACGACTTCTAAAGAAACAACAACCGAGCATTATAAAGCTCTAATAAGCATTCTTGGTCGAAAATATATTAGAACAAGTATTGAAAGTCCTTATGATTTTATAAATATTGCTTCAAGAGGAGTTGATGCCCAAATGATTGCAAATTTCAGAACGCATTTTAATATTCCAAGAGATCAAACCGCAGAAATGTTAAATGTTTCTGCTCCTACTATTTATCGGTGGATAAGGGAAAAGAAAAAACTTGAAAGAAACTACGCTGTTCAGCTTTTTGAATTGACCGATTTATTTTTATATGGAATTGAAGTATTTGAAAATAATGAGGACTTTTTTAAATGGCTAAGATTACCCAATACTGCTTTAGGCGGACTTGAGCCACAGGATTTATCAGGCATTCCCGGTGGAATATCTAAAGTCCGGGATCTTTTAGGCAGAATTGAATATGGCGTTTATAGCTAGTACCTATGATTATTTATCGAATTACTAAACGAAAGCGGGCATCGGATATTCACGGAACGGGTGCAGCATTGTACCCTGGCAGATGGAATAAAAAAGGAAGCCAGGTATTGTATGCCGGGGAAACTAAAGAAATAGCTCTTCTGGAAATTATTGTTCACACCCCGCCAATGTTTTTACCCAAGCTTGACATATTGACGATTGAGATACCAGATGATTCTATTAATGAGATAAAAGAATCTGATCTGCCTTCAAACTGGTTCAGATATCCTGCTCCATCCATATTAGCAGAAATTGGAGAAGAATGGCTTGTAAAAGGTCACACAATAGCTCTTAAAGTACCCAGCGCTATAATAGCTACATCCTTCAATTACGTTTTGAATTGCAACCACAAGGAATATCATAAAGTGAAAGTACTGGCTCATCGACAGTTCCGGTTTGACCCAAGACTGGTCTAATAAAAAACGATTACCAACACCCAGCCATGATTATTCGCCAATGCAGCATTAATCCTGCCCTACCGAGGGTGAAATATGGACTGCTTTTTTTCAAAAAATAATTATGTGCTTGTCCATAAAGTCGTCATTTTTCAATAATCTTAGAACTCCTGACCTAATAGTTGCTTTTCAGACAGTTAATGGTGTAGAGTCGTAAATCGTATTGTCGCGGTGAACATCACCCCCAAGCTGATGAGAAAATTCATGAGATTCCTCACTTCGTCTGGAATGACCGTTTGCGGGCGTGAAAGGGAGGGGAGGCGGGATCGGGATCGGCTTCAGTTTCGCGATAAACCAAAACTCCACTTTCGAATGCAGAACCAGCCTCGGTTCCATACATTGGTGCCCATGCGCCCTGATTCACGAGGAATTTAAAGCCTTCCATTGCATAAGAACAATCTTATCAAACAAATTAAAAAAGCCTTCCCGCTATACAGGAAGGCTTTGAGGTAAAGAATATAATTTCAAAAATCAAAAACCAATCAGGAGTTTAATTTTTCACAATAGTACACGAAGGTACAGATGTTAAATAAAAATGGATGGTATAGTTTCCATCTTCTGCAATCGGAATATTGGCACCACCCGGGGTGAGGGCATTAATATCACCACCATAATCCAAATCCCATGCATCATTTGCCCTGAATTTAATTTCACCGGCTACAAGGTCGAGTGTAATTGTCAACGATTGGGTCTCAGCATCCCAGATCATATCCTGGTCAGTTTCCCAACCATCGGGAGTTGCGCTTCCAATAAGTCCCCAGTAGTTTGCTGTATAAGTATAGGCATTCGGGTGGCTCAAATCCAACACGAAGAAATAATCAGCCTCGAAGTCAACGGGAATATTACCTCCATCAAAATCGAGGGTATCATTTTCGGCTGTGCTGCCATAATTGTAATCCCACGTATGATTTGCCCTAAACTTGAAGTTAGCTGCCGTTAAATGCAAACCACCTCTCCAGGTCATCGAAGGTGGATCATAGCTTAGTGGGGTTTCGTCCTCCCAACCACCTGGAGTGGCATCGCCAATTACGCCCCATTCGGTGGCAACAGCGGTGTATGTTAAAGCAGCAGCATCAACATTTAGTTTATAATAACCAGCTGGAGATGAAATATCTCCTCCTTCAGGGTCGAGTATTCCTTCGCCACCATCGCCATAAGTTGTTCCATTCCAATCGGGCTGGGTGGTAAGCTTCCACAGGTTCGATTCGTTTATCATATAAACATAACCTTCCAGGCTATCAGGACTAGCTTCTAAACTTTGTATGAACGGCGAGTTAGCAGGATTCCAATCAGCAAAGGTTGAATCGGGATAACTGGCTGCTACATAATCGCCGGGAACGTACCATGTGCGGGAGGTTATGATAATTTCCAGTGTTGTAAATTCAAACGCTTCGCCATAAACGGTACCCACGCTATTGGTGGCATAAGCCCGAACATAATACTTGGTGCTCCCAGCCAGGTTGGTGAGTTCGCTGATAAATTGGCCAATTCCGGTACTATCAGAAGTGTGAGCATCATCGATGCTTGGCACAATAGTATCTGCACTGAAACAAACTCCGCGGGCAGTAATTTCGGCACCGCCATTACTCGTTACCTCACCACCACCAGTTGCAGAAGTACCGGTTATCAAAGTAATTTCGGCAGTGCTAACAACAGGAAGTTCCGGTAAAGTTGTAAAGTTGTATTCTTCGCCATAAATTGTACCACCCGAACCTGTGGCATAAGCTCTTGCATAATAAGTAGTAGCAAAATTTAATCCGCTCAGGACTACCGAAAAAGTTGCATTATTATCCTCGCCGGTGTAAACAACTTTACTGTTGCTAATGGTAGGGTTAGCCTCTGTATTGTAGCAAACACCCTTTTCGGTAAAACCACTTCCCTGTGCAATAACAAAACCTATAACGGTGGCAGAGTCGGAAGTAACATTTAAAAGCTGCGATGTAGATAAAGATGGGTCTAACCTAACATCCGGGCTCTCCTTTGTGCATGAAACAAAAACTGCCAATGCAACAATAAGGACGGCTAAAATTCTATTTATCATTATTCTTTTCATAAAATTATTATTTAAACTATTTAATGATGTTGTGCTTTTAATGGTTTGCAAATGGTTTGTTGCATAAATTTTTCGCAATTTATGCAACAAACCATGCTAACAACCATGCTAATTATTTACAATAGTATATGTACCGGTTTCTGAGCCGGCTGTATCATCGGTAATATTCAGTGTAATGGTATAATTACCGGCTGTAACGGCAATATTAGTTCCATCGTGTACTAAATTATCAGGAGTGCCACCGAGATTCCAGGCCCAACCATCGTTAAGTCTGAATTTAATTTCACCATCAATTAAATCGATGGTTATGCTCCATTTTCCGGTTTCTGTATCATAATCCATTTTTTGGTCGGGAGAATCCCAACCGTTTGGAGTAGCAGAGCCAACAAGACCAATCATGTAGGAATCCATACTGTAGGTTAAATCGACTGTATTTGCCGACATTTGGTGCCATCCGGCAGCTGGTGCGACAATTCCTGCTCCATCAATAGCAAGAGATGATCCGTTAGCGCCGTATTCAATATCAGTATCAGGATCTTTCAGCGTAAAGGGCATGGCCGGGTCAAGTTTTACAAAACCAAAATATGCACCATCGCCTAAGGCTGATTCGATTTTTTGATCCATACCAGAATCTATCAAATCCAATTTTGGAAGTCCATATAAAAAAACGTCTGCTGTTTTGGTTGTGGAAATATACTCAAAGGGATCGGTACTTGTTCCCGGAGCACCTGTTCCGGCATCAACAATCAGAACAGACCTTATTCTAAAGTCAGCCGTATTAACCTGATCGGCAGGAAAACTCTTCAATAATATTCCGTTAAGATCACTCACTGTGATGTTCATCTCAACAACCTGCACATCGGAATAAACAGTAATGGCATCAACAAAATTATTTCCCTGTGGACATGCTTCAAGAAAATAGTTGGCCGAAGCTGTGAAACCGGGATTTAAAGGTGTTCCAACAAATGTAAGCATGTCAGTACCATTGGCTCTTTCCAGAGTTAAATCCGGTATGCTTGTCAACTCAGGTGAAATTGGATCAGTAAGCATGGTAACAGTAGTACCATCCTTTTCGCAACTTGATAAAAACGCGATAAATCCAATTATGCTTAAATACAAAATTATAGTTTTTCTCATCGTTAAAAATTTTAAAATTTTAATAACCAGGGTTTTGATTTATATTTGGATTTGCAGATACTTCATCTCCGGGAATGGGGAAAAGATTCAGGTGAGTACTTGTAGCAATACCATTGACTGCTCCACCTTTCCAGGCCCAGGTATAAGTACCATTGGTGAATTGTCCGAAACGGATCAAATCGGTACGTCTTTGTGCTTCATAATAAAACTCCCTGCCACGTTCATCCAATAAAAAATCATCAGTAAGTTCGGCAGTTGTAATATTTCCTGAATCATCGCCAAAAGCACGTTCCCTGATTACATTAATATCTGCAACAGCACCGGCAAGATCACCTTGACGATAAAGTGCCTCGGCACGCATCAAATATGCATCGGCATAGCGGAATATTGGAAAATCGGTACAGGCATAAGCCGGATTGTAAGTTGCAGGCAAAGTACTATCAGCATTACGTGCAGTAAATTTATAAACTCCTATGCCAAAATCGCCACTTGAAGAAGCGCTAGGAATATCAGGACTTTGCTTAACCCTAAGGAAAACCCGTGTATCATTACTTTGGGTAAAGAAGGGGTCGGTATCCCAGGGAACAGGATTTCCACCATAGGTAGCAAGCGTATCAATCATTACATCAAGGAACTGTTTTCTGGCCCTGTTTCCGTTCCAGTTTGTATTGGATGTTAGTCCATGAAAATCTTCAGCTCTTAAATACACGGCATCACTGCTCGATTCGATAATAAAGGTTGTACCAACATATCCCTGAATATTGACACCATCCTGTGCCCAGGCAAAAATCATTTCATTATTCCCGTCATCTCTACCGTTATCAGCGCTAAAATTCCTACGATAATCAGCAGCCAAAGTATATGCTCCACTATTTATCACTTTATCGGTATAGATTTTACAACTGTCCCATTCTGCAGTTCCGGTGTAAACTTCTGCGTTAAGATACAACCTCGCGAGCAACATCCATGCAACGCCTTTATCAGCCTGCGGATAGGAAGTCCCCGGTTCACCAAGTATGTCTTCAATATCCTGCAATTCAGAAACTATGTAATTAAATAATTCTGTTCTTGCAATAGTAACATCAGGGTTCAACTGTGTAGGAAAGAATTTCCCAACTTCGTTTTCCTCTGTAGTAAATGGCGGGTTTCCAAACAAATCCATGTGCCAGTAATATGCCAGGGCCCTCAAAAAGCGGGCTTCCGCATTGTAGCGGATAACATCAGGATCGGAGTTTCCTGCTGTAATTCTAATATAGTCGTTGGCATAAGTGATGCTCAAACCAAGACGCTGATAAAGTGCTGTAAGAAACGGGTTACTGGCACTCCATGTTTGTGTATTCAAATCAGCAATTCCCACATCGCCCCAGGCGCATATTGCTTCATCAGTGGTTATTTCCTGAACATTCCATAATGCCCTCATGGTAGTAAAGAAGTTTTCGTCGGGAGCGCTAATATCGGCACCCCCATTAGCTCCCTGGCCGGCAATAATAAAACTGGCATAAATTTTACCTAACACCTGCTTCATATAGACAGGGTCATCGTTTAAATTTCCCGACAAGATCGTGTCAGGGTCTTTGGGAGTTACATCGAGGTCTTTCACGCACGATCCGATGAATAATGCAGAAAGAACGATTCCTAAAATAAATATTTTTTTGCTCATAATTATTTTCATGTTAAATATTAATAGCTTAAACTAAGACCTATCATAAATGTTCTCGGTCTCGGATAGAAATTATTGTCAATTCCACCGCTCACTTCAGGATCTATACCAGTGTATTTTGTGATGGTAAATGCATTTTGGACGGTAAAACTAAGATATGCATTCAGCTTGCTTACAATATTTTCAAATTGATATCCCACACTTAAGTTATCCAACTTAAAAAATGAACCATTCTCAACAAAATAATCGCTGGTAAACTGGCGCTTAACAAAATTTGTATTGTTCAGAAAAGTAGCCTGATTGCGCCAGTATCCAATTTGATACATCTGGTCGTACGAAGCGCCGGCAGCAACCTGATTGTAAACATAATTGCCAATATTTGCACGCCCCGAAGCGGAAATATCAAAGTTTTTGTAATTGAATCGGGCTGATAGTCCAAAGGTATAATCGGGAGTCGGGTCGTGGTAAATATATTTATCCTCATTATCGCCGTTTACCGCGCCACCCTCGCCCGAAAGGTCAGTATAAAGTCCTTCAATTGGATTTCCGGCGCCATCATAAACTTGCTCATTAACAAAGAACGAATAGGCTGGATAGCCCACCCTGGTAACCTGTTTCTGTCCTGTAAAAGCATCTCCGTAAAGGATACCAATAAAATCAGGATCATCAGACAGCAGTAGTTTAGTTATCTTATTCTCGTTGTAGGCAAAATTGAAGCCGACATTTAACGACATATCTTCTTTTGAAAGCGGTATTAAATTAAGATCAAATTCAAAACCTTTATTTTCAAGGCTGCCAACGTTTGTTATCAATGTATTGGAAAAGTTACTTCCTGTAGGAATTGTTATTTGGTTCAACAAATCATCGGTAACACGTTTGTAAACATCGAACGAGCCGGTAATCCGGTCATCGAGAAATCCAAAATCTATCCCGATATTTTGGGTTGTGGTTTCTTCCCACTTAATGTCAGGATCGTAGGCGTTTGGTCTAAGCGTTGGGATGTATTCTCCGCCAACAAGGTAATAACTCCCTTCGGATGATTCAACATAAGTTGCCATGTAAGGGTAATAGGAACCGATGTCCTGTTGGCCGGTAACTCCCCATCCCAGGCGTAGTTTCAAACTGGAGATAAAGTCAGCATTTTGCATAAATGCCTCTTCATTAATTTTCCAGGCAAATGCTGCTGCAGGGAAAATCCCCCAGCGGTTGTCTTCTGCAAAACGTGATGAGCCATCGTTACGCAGCGTCATGGTTAAGAGATATTTATTTTTAAAAGTATAATTTAAACGACCAAAAAATGATACGAGAAAATTTTCGTTGATATACGAAGAACTGTCTGTCATTTGATAGGGGTGTGTTTCGTCAACAATACCCCGGGAATAATTATCTCCTTCCAGTTGAAAATGTTGCCATGAATAACCGGCCGTAACATCAATTCTACTGTCAATCTCACTTAATTCTTTGGTATAGTTCACATAAAATTCAAGAAGGTCGTTTGTGTTTTTTGAGCTATAGTCGGTTAATCTTCCCCATAAAGGGCTGGTTAATACTGAAGGTGAGGTTACAGGCCGATTATTGTGCCCATCGCTTTTCGAGATGTCAGTTGCCAAATTCAGATTGGCTCTTAAATCTGGTAAAAAGGGCAGCCTGTAGTCAAACTGAACATTTCCAATAAAACGATTTACGGTAGATGTATTGTCAGCAGCAAAAAGTTGTTCAACCGGGTTAGGTGTGCCCAAATTAGCTCCATAATTGCCCCATTGGAAATAACCTGCAGACGATTCATTTCCGTCATACACGCCATGGCTGGGATCCATGTTAACGGCTGAGCCCACTGCTCCGGCATCACCAAAATTTTGGTTGGTACTCATGCCCTTAGCATTAATATTCAGTTTTAAATCATCGTTGAGTAAGGTAGGAGTAAGACTAACGGTTCCTGTTACCCTTTGCATATCAGTATTGTCCAAAATACCATTTTGATCGGTGTAACCCACAGAAACCCTGTAAGGTAAAGTTTTATAAGCCCCTGTAAGACTTAGGTTATGATCTTGCGACACTGCTGTTCTGTAAACCTCATCCTGCCAGTCTGTATTTTCATTTCCAAGCTTGCTATAGGCATCGGTACCAAAAACATCCTGATAGTCGTAAGCAATTTTACGAATCTGATCGCCTGAATACACATCCATGTATTCGGTAGGTACTGAAATGGATGTACTTCCATTGTATGAAAATTGCATCGGAGCTCCCAGTTTCCCTTTTTTGGTAGTGATAAGTATAACACCATTGGAGGCACGCGAGCCATAAATAGCAGTTGCCGAGGCATCTTTTAAAATAGAAAAAGTTTCGATATCGTTGGGATTTACAAAAGATAAAAAGTTGGAACTTCCCGATACATTATTATTATCGATAGGCACTCCATCAATAATAATTAAAGGATCGTTGGAGGCATTTAGAGATGAACCTCCACGGATACGGATTGTTGATCCGCTGCCAGGCGCACCGCCGGCACTTGTGATAACAACCCCGGCACTTTTACCAACAAGCAATTCCTGAGGCGAAGTAATGGCACCTTTGTTGAAATCTTTTGAGCTTACAACGCTTACAGCACCCGTAGCATCTTCTTTCTTTTGTACACCATAACCAATCACCACGAACTCTTCGAGTGCTGTTGAGGTCATCATAAGTGCAACATTTACAGTACTACCGGGTTGAACTGGCATTTCCTGCGTTTCGTAACCCACAAAGGAAAAAACCAGTGTGGTGTTGGGCTCAACCGTGATACTGAAATTTCCGTCAATATCGGTAACCGTTCCCTGTACAGTGCCTTTTATTACCACTGTTGCACCGGGAAGCGTGGTACCATCAAGCGCGTCGCTTACCACCCCGGTAATTTCGCCGCTCTGTGCATAACCCGTCAGGCTGAATACAAGCACCGACAGGAGCAAAATCATTTTTGCTGTTAGATGTTTTACCATAACACAATGTTTAATTAGTTCTCATTTTATTTAAGTTTAACAATAATATAATTCTGAATAATCTAATCCGAGTGCAAAATTAATAAAAACTTGTTCTCATTTTCTTCACTGTGGATTATATAAATTTTGTACAGCAATAAAATAGTTAACAATTTAATTAACAATTATTTAACATTTTTCTATCCAACAATTTATATAAATTTTATGGTGCGGTTATAGTAAATAAATACATTTGTTAACTATCTATTTTATCCAAATAGATTTTATGATTGAAATTTATTTTATTTTTGCATTGAAACAAATCAAATATTTAAGTCAAATTAATATAGTTGTTGTACTAAAAATTAAATTATTATGAGAAAACTATTACTATCAATTTTGATGCTCACTGTGCTTGGGCTTTGGACAAATGCACAAACAATCGAAAACTTCGAGAGTATTACCATGAACATTTTTTCCGGTGGTGAAAATGGCGCCATAAGCGTTGTGGCTAACCCTGATACCGTTGGAAATCCCAGCATGTATGTAGGTAAAATGGTACGCGGACATGATGGCGACCCGTGGGCAGGCTGGTATGCAACCTTACCAACACCTGTTGATGTAACTGCTAACCGCTATGTCCACCTAAAACTTTGGAAGCCTCGTATCAGCCCCATCGTTTTTAAGTACGAACGTGAAGGTGGAAACTCAGGTGATGTAAATCCCATGACACCCCAGACAAGCATGGGTATGTGGGAAGAATTTGTATTCAACATGGATACTGTTAGCGGTGATTATGTAAAAATTGTTCTTATCCCCGACTTCGAAGATCCTTTGACACTTACCGAAGACATCGTACTTTATTTTGATGCCCTTTATGTAAATGATGATCCTACCGTTGGTAGCGATCCCGTACAGTGCATGGAAAATTTTGAAACCATCCCCTTGAATTACATGCTTAACGGTGAAAATGATATGAGCTACATGGAGTTGATTCCAAATCCTGATCAATCAGGTGTTAACCTTAGCCCTTATGTTATTCATTTCTTCCGCGATATGGATGGTTTCCCATGGGATGGCTTCTGGTCGAATTTACCGGCAGAAATTGATGTTACCGACAACAAATACGTTCACGTAAAAGTATGGAAACCCCGCATCAGCCCGGTTAAATTTAAAATCGAAGGTGGCGCTGCCGGTACAATAGAAATGGAAAGTATGTATCCACAAACTATGACCAATGCCTGGGAAGATATGGTATTCGATTTCAGCGAGAAAACCGGTACTTATCCCATCATTGCCCTCATGCCCGACTTTGCCGACCCGGTTGGTTTAACCGAAGATATTAGTATCTATTTTGATGATATTGTTTTAAACAACGACCCAAACCCAATCACCCCTCCTTCACAAAAAATCAATGTTGACATGACCGAAGCAGGTCTTGTTGAAGGTGACTCAGTTTGGCTTTCCGGAGCACTTGGTGGAATTCATGGCACTTGGGAACAGCCCGGTACAAATATGAATAATTTAATGTTAGATGATGATGCTGATGGTGTCTATTCTATTACTTTAGCATTACCTGAAGGTACGGTAGCTTTCAAATTCTTTATTGGTGGAACGTGGGACAACGGCGATCCCGCTCCTGGTGGAGACAGAACCCTCGATTTAACCAATACCATGGATGTTTTTTACAAGTGGGGTGTTGATGGCGAAATTACTCCTCCCGAATCACCAACAATTCAATGGACAGTAAATATGTCGTATCAAATTGCAGAAGGTAATTTTATTGAAGGTATCGATTTTCTTGACGTTGCCGGTTCATTCAATGGCTGGGGAGACCCGGGCAGTGAGCAATTAGAAGCACTTGGTGATGGATTATATGGAATTACAATTCCAGACTTTACCATTGGTGATACTATTGAATACAAATTCCGCATTAATGGAGACTGGGCTACCTCAGAATTCCCAGATGGTGGCGCAAACCGCAGATATGGTGTTGCAGACGGTCTTAATGAAATCAATGTATGGTACAACGATGAAATGCCCCCTGTAACTTCAACAATTCAATGGACAGTAAATATGTCGTATCAAATAGCAGAAGGCAATTTTGTTGAAGGCACCGATTTTCTTGAGGTGGCAGGTTCATTCAACGACTGGAATGGCGAAAGCCATCATTTAGAATCCTTAGGCGATAGTTTATACGGAATTACAGTTCCCGATTTTACTGCTGGAGATACAATTCAATACAAGTTTCGTATTAATGGCGATGAAGCTACCTCGGAGTTTCCCGATGGACCAAACCGTACTTATACTGTTATTGAAGGACAGAATGAGATTACAGTTTGGTACAACAATGACGTAACCGGAATTAACGAACTTGAAACATTCGTTTATAACATCTATCCAAACCCGGTTAATGAAACCCTCAATATTGATAACCTGGTTGATGTTACTACAGTTGAGATTTTCAATGTTAACGGACAATTGGTAAAATCATTTATCAATACTAATGCTGTTGAACAAACACAGATTAATACAAGCGATCTGAAATCAGGCATGTATATTTTAACTGTTCATTCAGGCAATTCATCAGCTTCTACCAAATTGATGAAGTACTAAGTAAAGTTTTTCATAGTGGAAAGGGGGGGCAACTTTGCCCCCCTTTTTTTATGTGAATTAATACGCTTATTTTATTAATCAAATTTTATTATTCATATTTTTGCACCATAAGATATGAAGTTTCAAAAAACGTCAATTTCGTTAATAATTAATTTTTACAATAATGAGAAATATAGTGAAATGGAATGTGGCAGCTTTAATGCTTTTCGCTTTTGCCTTTTTGTATTCCTGCGATAAGGATAATAACGACCTGGAAATACTGGCGAGTTTTACTTACCAGGCTGATTCGAGTGACTATAAAAAGGTAGCTTTTACCAACTGGTCGAAAAACTACTCATCATTGTCATGGGAATTTGGAGATAATTCAGCAATATCCACCGATGAAAACCCTGTACATTCCTTTGAAAGTGTGGGCGAATATAATGTAACGCTCAAAGCCACCTGGCTCGATGGTGGAGAAACTACCGACACCTATACAAAAAAAGTAACGGTTAGCGATCCAAACGCTGAACTCACAAAACTGGTAGGCGAGACTTCAAAAACATGGAAACTGCTCCGTGATGTGAGTACCGGAGATTATCCCCTGGAAGTAGGGCCAATTAATCACTCTACAATATGGTGGGCAGTTGGTTTAAATAACAACGAACTCGAACTTCGCCCTTGTATGTTTAACGATGAATGGACTTTTGGGCGTGATGGTTCGCTGGTATTTAATACTAATGGAGACTTTTGGAGAGAGGGTGGTATTTTTACACCTGCAAATATTTGTGATAGCACCGATAATATGGTCAACACACTTGGCGAAGATTGTTCGCCCTGGGGAAGTGGAACACACCAGTTTGAACTGGTAAACGGAATAGAACCAAAACTTAAAGCTTTTGGTAACGGTGCTTTTGTTGGCTTTTTTAAATCAGCCACCGAATATGAAGTTACAAAATTAAACCCGATGGTTCAGGATTCGGTGGTTTATGATGTGATAAAATTGACCGATGGAGCTGTTGACACACTCATCATTCAGGCCAATTATAAATTTGAATTGCCCGATCCTGATCCCAGTGGATACTGGCGCTATGTTTTGGTTCATTACGACAATCCTGATGATGAACCCCCACTCCCCGGCACGAAATAGCAAAATGTATTCACTTTTAAACAACACCAAATTATTACTATCCAAAATGGCTCAAAATAAATTCTAACTCCAATTGAAGATGAAAAAAATATTTACACTGTTTTTAACTATCGGCTTAACGATTTCGCTGCTTGGACAGGAAAGGATGATTTCGGGTAAAGTTACCGATATTAATGGCGATGGAATTCCGGGTGCAACGGTTCAAATAGTCGGAACACTGAGTGGAACAACCACCGATATTGATGGGTCTTATCAAATATCAGCCGCTGAAGGCACTTTAAAATTCAGCTATATCGGGTTTGCAGCGCAGGAAATATCCATCACAAATCAAACAATTATTGATGTAGTTTTAATGGAAACTGCACAAACCCTTAATGAAGTAATTGTGATAGGCTATGGAACACAAAAGAAAAAGGATTTAACAACCGCTGTTTCGGTGGTTGGTGAAAATGATATTAAAGACCGACCCATTACTTCGCCGGCCCAGGCATTGCAGGGCAAGGCTGCCGGCGTGCAGGTTGTGCAACCCAGCGGAAAACCGGGGGCAGGTCTTTCGGTTCGCGTTCGGGGAGCCACCTCGGTATTGGCAGGCAACGAACCACTTTACGTGGTTGACGGCGTGCCTACCACCGATGTAAACGGCTTAAACGCAAACGACATCGCGACCATGAGCGTTTTAAAAGATGCTTCATCGGCGGCCATTTACGGGGCTCGTGCAGCAAATGGCGTTGTACTAATTACTACCAAACGCGGTAAAAGCAGCGAACCTACCTTAAGTTTCAATACTTATTATGGTATCTCGAACCTTCGCAAAACCATCGACGTTTTAAATACCCGGCGTTACCGCGATTTGATGGAAGAAATTTCGCCAGGAAGCATCGACCCTTCGCGCACCGATTTTAATAACTGGAGCGACAAAACCTTTGGCACCGGCCAAACCCAATCCTACCAGTTTTCGTTTTCGGGAGGATCGGAAAAATCGCAATATTTTCTTTCGATCGGTTATTTGAGTGATGAAGGAATCGTAAATCCGGCAAAATTTGACCGTTATTCTGTAAGGCTAAATCTTGACAATGAGATCAAACCCTGGCTCAAAATTAAAACAAGCATTAATGTACTAAGAGTTGATACCAAAGACACCCCCGACAATGCAAGCTCAGGCAGGGGCGGTGTAATTATGAGTGCCTTGAACACACCTCCATTTTTAAATACCTGGCAGGGAGAAAATGACCCCGGTTTTGAACTAACCGATAAAACCTGGTATGACCCCAATCCTTTTCAGCCTTCGTGGGAAAACCCCATCGCATACATGGATGGCCCCAATCAGCAAACCATCAACAACCGAATGACGGGAAACATAGATGCCGAAGTGCGGTTGATGCCCGAACTAAAATTCAATACCAAAATTGGCGCTGATGCCCACAACAGCCAGTGGGATTATTACCTTGATCCCTTTCGCACAAATTATGGCCGTGTTAACAATGGCATCGGGCGGTCGAACAAATGGGTTGGTTTTACCTGGCTATGGGAAAACACCCTGAACTATGCAAAAACCTTCGGCAAACACAATGTTTCGGCATTGCTGGGAAATAGTTTGCAAAAATATCAGGGCAACAATACCTACATCGAAGGCAACGATTTTCCGGCTGACATATCTGTGCAAACAATCAATGCTGCCAATACGATTAGCGGAAATACTGCCCGCGATGAATGGGCACTGGCATCATTTTTCGGTAGAGCAACCTACGATTATTCCAGCAAGTATTATCTTACCGTAAGTGTCCGTCGCGATGGATCATCCAAACTGGCACATCAGTGGGGAACCATGCCATCGTTCTCGGCAGGCTGGCGCATCTCATCCGAAAAATTTATGAAAGATATCGAAGTTATCGATGATTTGAAGATTCGCGGCGGCTGGGGTAAAAATGGCAACCAGGAAGGCATTCCTAACTATGCACAATATGGACTAATAGGCTATTCACGAGTAACACCTACAAATCCTCTTTCGGGACCTGCCACCTATCAATATTCTTACGGAAATCCTAATTTGCGCTGGGAAACCACAACACAATCGAATATCGGTTTTGATCTTACCATGTTCAATGCACGATTAACATTTACTATGGATGCCTACATTAAAAAAACAAATGATGTACTACTCAATGTGCAGTTGCCGAGTACACTGCCCATCACCACCATACAAACCAATGCCGGCGATATCGAAAACAAAGGGATAGAATTTGACCTGGGTGCCGTAATGGTTGATAGAGAAATTAAATGGAACACCAATTTTAACATGTCCTTTAACCGAAACGAAGTAACAGCATTGGAATACACCCCGGTATATTATTTCGGAAGGATTTATAGCAACAACTCCGATGTAAGCATTGTTAAACCCGGCCTGCCCCTCGGCTCATTCTTCGGCTATATTTCGGAAGGTGTTGATCCCGCAACCGGCGATTTAATTTTTAGCGATGTGGATGGCAATGGCACTGTGAACAGCAGCGACCGCACCGTGATTGGTGATGCACAACCGGATTTCATCTTTGGATTTTCCAACAGCCTCTCGTACAAAAGATTTGATTTGAGTATTTTCTTCCAGGGAAGTTATGGCAACGATATCTTCAACGCCACCCGCATCGACCTGGAGGGAATGTTCGACAGCAAAAACCAGTCAACAGCCGTATTGAACCGATGGACTGAACCCGGACAAATTACTGACATCCCCAGGGTAGGAAACATGGACAACGTAAGAAACTCAAACCGCTTTGTGGAAGACGGTTCTTATGTTCGCCTTAAAGCAATTACCCTTGCCTACAACCTGATAAAGGCCGGCGATAAATTTAAGGCCATCAAAAAACTTTCGGTGTATTTTACCGGCCAAAACCTGCTTACCTTCACCAATTACAGTGGCTTCGACCCCGAGGTGAATGCCTTTGGCAACAGCGCCACCGAATTAGGTATCGACTATGGCACCTATCCGCAAGCCAGGACTTTCATTGTTGGATTAAATGTTGAATTCTAATATATACAATCATGAAAAAGTTATTTCAAATACTATTATCCGCGATAATTCTCACATCCTTCATTTCGTGCGAAAAGTTTCTCGACCTCAAACCCGAATCAAGCGGGATAGCCGTTGAAAACATAAGCTCCGATTCAGTTTTGTACAAATCGGCCAGCGAGGCCGAAGCTGCCCTGGCAGGTGTTTACGGCGATTTTAGAAATGAGTACTGGGAATTGGATTATTTTGTGAATGGCGATGCGCAATCGGACGATGCCTACGCCGGTGCCGATAACTCGGCCAACTTCCAGATTGATGATTTTAACATTGATGCCACCAACTTAAACATTACCCGCGATTGGGCTTATTTGTATTCCACCATCGGAAAAGCCAACCTGGTTATTAACAATGTAAATCTGGTTACCGATACACTCCTTACCGAAACCCGAAGATTAGAGATTATCGCCGAGGCTTCATTCATCAGGGCTTACATGTATTTTTACCTCGTGCAGCTTTATAGCGATGTTCCCCTGGTACTCGAATCGGTGGGCACTTTTAACCTTGAAATCTTACCAACATTATTTCCACCACGAACCCCGGCAGACTCGGTTTATACACAAATAATCGCTGACCTTGAAACTGCGCTTCCGAATGTGCCGGTAACAGCAATAAACAAAAACTATATTACAAAAGGAGCTGTTAATGCCGTGTTGGCAAAAGTGTATGCAACTCACGAACCCCACGACTGGAGCAAGGTTTCGCAATATTGCGATGCAGTAATTGCCGGGCCATACAGTTTATTACCCAATTACGATGAACTGTGGGACAACATGCACGAAAATTCTGAGGAATCGATTTTTGAGATAAACTACGATGGAACAAGCTCAAGCGGGAACTGGGGTGTGAGCATGTTTCGTGGCATGGACTGGAAAAAATTCAATATCCCGTCCAACGATTTGGTAAAAGCTTTTGATGATGAACAGGATAATATTAGAAAAACGTCTTCAATATTTTTTGATGATGTAACGGGCAGTTGGAGCGATTCCAAGTGGCCACAAAACAATTATCCCTTCATCAACAAATACCGGATAGCGGAATCACCAAGTCCGCAAAACTATATATTCATCCGCCTTGCCGATATCCTCTTGCTTAAAGCCGAGGCTTTTAACGAATTGGGCGGTGTTGCCGGAGCCGCTGAACTGATGAATCAAATCAGAAGCCGGGTAAATCTGGCCAATACGACAGCTTCCAGCCAGGATGCCATGCGCCTTGCCATCGAAAAAGAACGCAGGCTTGAGCTGGCCTTCGAAGGCCACCGTTGGTTTGACCTGAAACGCACAGGCCGCGCCATCGAAGTAATGAACAACGCCAAAGGCCCGGATGGGGTTACTCCATTGGGCTATAACTTAACTCCCAATCGTTTGATCTGGCCAATCCCACAGGCAGAGATGGATAAAAATTCCAATTTGGAGCAGAATGAGGGGTATTAGAAAATAGAATGTAATGGAAAGTCATTGGTTGTCATTGATAGTCATTGGTTGTCATTGATAGTCATTGGTTGTCATTGGTTGTCATTGATAGTCATTGGTTGTCATTGATAGTCATTTGTTGTCATTTGTTGTCATTTGTTGTCATTGGTTGTAACCGATAAATTACGCCCAAAGGGCAAATAACACGCGAAGCGCAAATTACGGCGAAGCCAAATGACGCGAAGCAATTAATGACACGCGAAGCGCAAATGACGATCTATTACATCCGAGCAAAGCGAGGATAAATCTAACAATTCACCCCAAAATGAAAAGTCCATTTACAGGTAAAGAAATGAGCATTGTAAAAGAGTTGAGAACCATGAGTTTTCGAAAAGATGAATTCAAGGTGTTGTTTCATTCGTACAAATGCGAAGATACAGGCGAACAATTTGAGGATGATGATTTTGCCCAATTAAACTACATCCAGGTGATAAATCAATACCGGGTAAAATACAGCATCCCTTTTCCTGTCATTGAATAAAATTAGCCAACATATAAACATACTGTAATTAGAATCTAACTTTAAACACCGAAAAAAAATAGAAATATCTATTTTAATTCTTTACAATAAAATGTTCCCGCCATGAAGACGGGCAGGCAATTATAATTATTAACACCCACAGGCATAAATGTCCATAGGACTCCAATGGAGTAATATCATTCAATTTCATCCGTGCATCTGTGGCCAATTTTTAGTCAAATGAAAATTATTTTTAAGCTGAGTACTGTAATTTTGTTCTTTATAATCCTTTCCCAAACCATAGCTTGTAAGGAAGACAGCCCGGAAACACCCGATCCGGAGCCGGAAGTTTCAGCCAATTTTAGTTTTGCTTTTAATGCTTCCGATTTGAGGATAGTATCTTTTACAAGCCTGGCACAAAACTATTCGGAACTATTCTGGGATTTTGGAGACGGCTCGGCAGTGTCAAACGAAATAAACCCGGTACATATTTATAATTTACCAGGAAAATACACAGCTACTCTAACTGCAAGTTCACCCGCCGGAGCTACTGACACCGACAGCCAGGAGGTGACCATAGATGAAATTCCAAACCCGGAACTTGGAAAAGCGGAAGTGTGGCTTACCAGGGGCGATAAATCAAAACTGTTAAGCGAAGAGCCTGAACTTACGATTTCTGAATCCGGCTCGGGCTATCCACTGATAAGTGTTGATACTGCTACCAGGTTTCAATCCATCGAAGGCTATGGTGCAGCGCTTACCGGTTCATCTGCTTATCTAATCGATGAAGTTTTAGATGCAAATGAACGTTCTGCCTTGCTCACCAGCTTGTTTGATCCTGAAGAAGGAATTGGCATTTCTTACCTGCGGTTAACCATTGGCGCTTCCGATTTTTCGCTTTCCGATTACACCTACGATGATATGCCGGCAGGAGAAACAGATTTTGACCTTGAACATTTTTCGCTTGATAATGATCGGACAGACTTAATTCCCGTTCTGAAAGAGATTATCCGGATTTCGCCGGAAATTAATATCATGGGATCGCCATGGAGTCCACCTGCCTGGATGAAGACCAACGGCAGTATGATAGGTGGCCAGCTTAAAACAAACAGCTACAGCGTGTATGCTGACTATTTTGTTAAGTATATCCAGGAAATGGCTTCGGAAGGCATCACCATTGCAGCCATCACCCCACAAAACGAACCCCTCTACTACTGGGCTAATTACCCGTGTATGCAGATGCAGCCCATCGAACAGCTCACCTTTATTAAAGATCATCTTGATCCTAAATTTCAGAATCAGGGAATCAACACCCAAATCATTATCTACGACCACAACTGGGACAACACCGATTACGCCATCTCCATTCTCAACGATCCCGAAGCGAAATCCTTTATTGCAGGTTCTGCATTTCATGCTTATGGCGGCGAAGTTTCGGCTATGACAACCGTTCACAATGCGCACCCCGACAAAGGCTTGTACTTTACCGAAATCTCGGGTGGCGCATGGGCAACTAATTTCAGCGACAATTTAATGTGGAACACCCGAAACATTTTTATAGGCACAGCCAACAACTGGTCGAAAAATGCCTTGCTTTGGAACCTGGCATTGGATCAAAACTGGGGTCCGCAAAACAATGGCTGTAATGATTGCCGCGGCGTGGTTACCATCAATAATCCCAGTGGACAGATTACCAACAATGAAGAATATTATGCCATTGCACATTTTTCGAAGTTTGTAAGACCCGGAGCAGTGAGGGTAGCATTTTCCTTGCCCCAGGGTTTATCCGACATTGATGCAGCAGCTTTCCAGAATACAGATGGAAGCAAAGCATTGGTTGTTTGTAATAACGGCAATGGCGATAGTACGTTTGGGGTAAAGCAAGGAAACAAGTATTTCAGCTATACCATTCCTGGAAAAGCTGTTGCTACTATTGTTTGGTAACTTGCTGAATGATTCAATTTCTGTATGACACAAGGCTGATATGATTAGGATATCTAATACCATAAAAAACTACTCATTATTCCTATCGGTCGTTAAAATATTTATCTTTGCTCATAATGAAAAATCAAGAAAATAAGAGTCCACTTGCGGAAGTATTTGGATTTCCTATCGAATGTGAATCCACGAAAGCCCTGCGATATAGAAAACAGAAATTATGCCCTTTCAACAACAAGGTTCCAAATTGCACCAAAGACAAAACAAACAATCCTTTGGGGATTTGTAGTGTTTGGCATAACAATACCGCTGTTATTACTTGCCCAACCAGATTTAGAGAAGATTGGATAATAATTGAAAATGCTGCTAATTTTGCATTTGGTTCAAATTCAAACTGGACATCGCTTTCGGAAATAAAACTCACTGACAAAAACGGACAATCTGCCGGCAACATAGATTTCATATTGGTTCAATACAACGAAAAAGGTCAATTGATCGACTTTGTATCTCTTGAAGTCCAAGGAGTTTATATTTCAGGTAATCTACGAAATCCTTTTGAAACATATATAAAAAATCCATCAAAAGATTTTGAATGGCCTAAAGGATATAATTATCCAAAACCTGATTATCTTTCTTCTTCACGAAAACGACTTATTCCTCAAATGCTCTACAAAGGCGGAATATTTGAATCATGGAAAAAGAAACAGACCGTTGCCCTGCAAAAGTCGTTTTTTGACACACTACCAAATCTTCCGATGACCTCTAAATCTAAAGCAGATATTGCCTGGTTTTTATATGACCTTGTGTACAATAATGAACAGAAACAAAATAATTTAGTTTTAGTTGATACTGTCTATACAGCATTTGAACCTGCACTTTTAAAAATAACAACGCCTGAACCAGGCGAAATTTTTGATTTTATAAATATTTTACAAAACCGACTTAATGAACATTTGGATAAAAATTCGCCAGATACACCAACATTAACTGACCTAATAAGTATTTAATTATGAGTGGGCAATTATCATTATTCGAAACTAAGGATAAGAAGGTTAGCAGTCTAAAAGTTGTTAATGTTGCTTCTATACCACAAAGAAGCCCATTCAGATTTCCCGGGGGAAAAACCTGGTTAATCCCTATTGTAAGAAAATGGCTTAAACAATCCAATGAGCAAAAAAAACTAATTGAACCATTTGCCGGTGGCGGCATAGTAAGTCTTACTGCAGCTTTTGAAAATTTAGCCAATCAAATTAAAATGATTGAAATAGATAAAGAAGTTGCAGCAGTTTGGGAGGTTATAATTAATGGTGATTATCGGTGGCTGGCAAACCAGATTTACAGTTTTGATTTAACACCTGAAAATTCCAACAATATTCTCCAGAAAGAAAAAAAGACCTTAAATGAACAAGCATTTAGTACAATTTTAAAAAACAGGATTTATCATGGTGGTATCATAACCAAAGGTTCAGGGTTAATTAAGAATGGTGAAAACGGAAAGGGGATAAAATCGCGCTGGTATCCCAAAACCCTCAGAGATCGAATACTTGCTATTGAACACATTAAACATAAAATGATGTTTAGGACGGGTGATGCTTTTGAAGAAATGGAAAATACTAAAAACGATAAACAGTGTTACTTTTTTATTGACCCGCCTTATACTATTGCGGGTAAAAGACTTTACACACATTATAAAATTGACCATAATGAATTATTTTCATTAACTACTGAAATCAAGGGAAAATTTATGATGACCTATGACGATACACAAGAAATCAGAAATTTAGCAGAAAAATATAATTTAGACTATCGGACAATTCCGATGAAAACAACCCATCATATCCAAAAGAATGAAATTATTATTTCTGACAATTTTAATTGGTGGAAGTAAAAGCTGATCCGAAATCCCATTCAGTCGATATTATTAAAAAAAGGAAGCAACTTTTGAATTGCTTCCCTTTTTTGAATCCGAAATAAAATTGTCAGATTTACTTTTGAACGATCACCTTTTCGATTACAATACCCCCATCAATATTTGCCCTTATTAAATATATCCCCGAAGGGATTTCATCCAATGGAATATTGATTTTCAAATTATCCGGATTACCTGATGATTGTGCCACCACAGTTTTAACGATCTCACCATAAACATTCAACAAATCCAAAGATATCAACTGGTTTTGATCAAGCTTTAATTGGATGGTAAGATCGGTAATTACCGGATTTGGATAACATGTCATGATACTATTCTCAATCAATCCATTTTCATCCACAGCATCAGGATCAGCCTCAAAGCCAATGGCATCCAAGGCGGGTTGAATTTCGGGATTGGCCATGAACATTTCCCATAAAAGTCCACTCCTGTAATTCTCGATCATGTCGATGATAGGACCCTGGTCGATGGCGAGATAAGAATTTGCATACCAATTTACCTCCTCGTTAAAGGCATCCACAAAGCCATAATTCCCCCAGATTTTATCACCCAGGTTTCTGTAAAAATGCTTGAGGGCAACCAATGATTCAGTGGGTGTATATGGCATCGACGACAGCGCTGCCGTTGGTGTTATCGTTCCGTTATCGCGGGTCGAGGTTGGCTCATGAGCCATGTAGCCCCACGGGTCATCGCTTGCGGTCAAACCCCAGCAATTTTCACCGTAACCTTCATATCCTTTAGGATTCGTAATACAATAATAACGGTTGATCAATGTATGATTCCGGTTATTTTTAAAATAATTGGCATACTGATCTTTTATATTTCGCGGGTCGAAGCCGAGGTAAGAATAATGTGCGAAAAACAGCGGGCCGCCATAATCCCAACCAACCCAAAGTGGTATTCCATAAAAATATTTGCCATTTACATAATATGACGAGCTTGCCCATCCATCGTGCCAAAGCGAAGCCGGAACACCATGCGTTGGTGATGCAATGGCAAGCAAATAAATAATGGCTGCCTCGTTGGGTCCCTTCACCTGCATATTCATATCCCATCCATAGTTTGGCGACCAATGCCAGTACAAAAAGTTTCCTCCATCTTTGCGATACCAATCCCATTCAACAGTTTCCCATAATTCAGTTATTGTTTCAACAATGGCCTGCTCCTCCTGGGTTGGCTCATCGAAGTATTGCCTTGCAGCCAGCAGCCCCTGCACAAGAAAGGCAGTTTCCACCAAATCGCCGCCATTATCCTTTTCACCAAAGGGGATTACATTTCCGGTATTTCCATTCAACCAGTGCGGCCATACCCCATGAAAACGATCAGCGGTTTCCAGGAAGTTCAACATTTTGGTTATATGTGCCACGCCCTGTTCACGGCTAATAAATCCACGCTCAATACCTACAAGCAAGGCCATCATCCCAAATCCTGAGCCTCCGGTTGTCACTGTATTTCCGGATGTATTTCGATCGAGGGTCATACCTGATGCCGGATGGGCAAAATCGTAAAAATACCTGAAGGTAGCTTCCTGAACCATTTCCAGCAATTCTTCATCGCTCATATCATAAGTTAGCACATAAGCAATATTTGAAAATTCGGAGGGTTCATTTACGTCATTCAAGGCAGTCATTTTATAGACCAGGTTCAGGTTTGTTCCCTGTGGCCTGACGAAATGTGTGAAAATCGTATCGTATTTACCCATAACCACAACCTTATCAAAGTTCCCCCCTCCGTCAGTTGACTGATAAATTTCGTATCCATTGAGATTAGCTTCTGAATTGGGCTGCCAGGTAAGATAAACATGACTGTCGTAGCCCTTGGCTGATAAACCTTGTGGGGGTGCAACAGGTTGTGAATTACCATCACCTTTGTAAATTCGCATATCGTCCACATACAGGATATGTTGGGTATTATCCGCCGCATTTTGCGCAAATCCAATAGTTTTAATCGAGGTAAAATCCACGGGATCGCCTGCATTGAGAAAAATCTCCATTGGGATTGTAATCCTGAACCACACGTTGGCAGGAATATTTCCTGAATAATCACCCACATCAACGCCGGTTGTTTTTCGGTTTTGGGTATCCTCCATAAAAACAAGCGGCAAGTTTGCAGCAAGCATTCCGGGCAAGGAGTAAAAATAAAATACCAGGGTATCGGTATCAGAAACATTTTTGGCAGTCCAGTCGGTGCCGGCAGCAATGGCTCCCCAATCTCCACCTTCAACCGATTTCCAATTCAAGCGCAATGAATTTATCCCTTGCTGGGGCGCTAAAGTACTTTCAACCGGGAACCTGCGATTGTCGTCACCCAAAATCTCCAACTCGCTGGGTGCGTCCACCGTAAGCCAACTGTAGTCATAATAAACCGGGCCGGGCGAATCCTGGAAATAGCGGTAAGTCTGGGCATTGGCCATGTTCAGAAATAAAACAAAGATGAACAGGTTTATAAAACTGAATTTTTTCTTTAAATAAATCATGATTAATATTTTTGAGTGAGTGATTTAATGGTTTGGCTTATTCATATCTTCTTTAATATGTGGAATTGCTAGCTTGTTGTGGAATTGAAAGTGTTCAACAAGCGGTTGTGTCCCCAGGGAATTTGTACCACGCTTTGTGGCACAAACGGATATTTCTCAGCATAGAATTTATACCACTGTTTAATTCACTTTGGATATAGGAAGCAGACGCTTTTAAATCTCCTACACTGTTCAAATAATGCTTTACTCTATCAATGAGGTCTGTTTTATTTTCCAGAATTGGAATATTATGGCCTCTACGGAGAAATTCTGCCGGGTGTAAGTTTTTCTGCAGGCTTCGGATGAAATAAATGAATTTTTCTTTCTCGAAAGGGTTTACAAAAACTTTGGTGATGATATTTTTTGCTATGGATAACTTCATATTACATTCCCTTTAATTCCTTTTCAATGTGCTGTTGCAATATTTTGGCATCGGGCAGTTTTAACATGTATTGTTGCACGAACAGGTTTTTGTCCATTCCGGCAGTGGCATATTTTACCAGGGCATGGTCTTTTTCGGCAACTAACAGAATTCCCACAGGCAGCTTATCTTCCGGTTCGTGAATCTCAGCTCTATAATAATTCAAATAGGTATTTAGTTGGCCAATATCGCCATGCTCAAATTCTCCTATTTTTAAATCAATTAAAACATGGCATTTCAAAATCCTGTGATAAAAAACCAAATCAATAAAATAGTATTTTTCGCCTATCAGAATGCGCTTTTGTCGCGCTTCAAGGCAAAACCCATACCCCAGTTCAACAATAAACTGTTGTAAGCTATTGAGCAAAGCTTTTTCTAAATCAGATTCCTCCAAAATTTCTTTTATTGGTAAATCAAGGAATTCAAAAGCATAAATATTTTTGATGATGTCTTTGGTTTCCTGCGGCTTCGTTTTTAGCTGAACAAGTTTTTCCAGTTTTTCCCGATTTTGAGATAAACCACTCCGCTCAAAGAACAGGCTATTAATTTGTCTTTTTAGTTCGCGTACACTCCAAGCTCCCTTGATGCATTCAATCTCGTAGAATGTACGTTTAAGAGGTTCTTCAATCCCGAGCAGCATTTCAATATGAGAATATGAAAGCCGTTGAATAATTTTATCTCCCGGCACAAATGTTCCAGGTTTTAATTGCGGGGTCATTGCCCCCACTTTGTCGATACGTTCCAAAATGGGGGACAGTGACCCCCGAATTTCATTTTTCTCTAAAGCGGGGGACAGTATCCCCCGAATTGGATCGGTGATTTGTGGGTAATAAAGATAAAACAGTCGAAATCTCCTTAGACTTCTTTCATCCAAACCCTTGATATGACTTAAATTCCCGGCAATAGATTTTAACAATGATTTTCCATACTCTGCATGATCTTTCCCGTTTTGCTCAAATTCAACAATGTAATAGCCAATCAACCAATTCCGAATTGTTAGCCTTTGATTCACTGCGTTTACAGCCGATTGTTGTAATTGGAAATGCAGTTGCTGTATGGTTGAAACAAGGCTATTAAAACTATTCATAACAATATATTTTATAAGGAATTCCGACAATATCACCTTTTTTGTGATGCTCAGAGAAACGTCTTTTGCTGATGCGGTACGATTGAATAATTGTAAGTGCAACTTTTGTTTGGGCTGCACGAATTTTGGATTTTAATTCATTAATCCAGTGAAAATATTCTTGCGTTTTTATAATTTCAATCATGCGACTAAATTAACCAATTTAAATCTGCTTCGTTTTTCATTTTTAAATCTATTTCAAAAATTGACTGGATTAGCCCCCTAAAAACCGATAAAATCTGATGAATCTATTTTGCAATCGTTAAGCGTAATTTTATCTCCATACCATTTGTATCCTTTATTGTTCTTAAACGTACAATTTGTAAAAATAATGGGTTTATCAAAATCTTTCCAATTATCCATGAAATTAAAGGCCGGGTTTCCTGCCATCTCTGGTTGGTTATCAAGAAAATCACAATTTAAAAAGCTTATCTCTTTGGTCGAATTCGTAAAAGCCCCAAGTACTGAAATAGATAAATTGTTATTGTAAAATTTAGAATTTTTGAATTCAAATTTTCGGCTTTTTTCGAGTTCAAATATTAAAAATGTAGATTCTGTAATTTCTGAATTCGTAAATTTTAGATTGTAAACATCGTAGGTAATCAAACCAAATGTGCCTGAACCAAATAATTTACAATTGGAAATATTAATATTATAAGCATGGCCAATATTTACAATACCATGTTCACCTTTATGTCCCGGACTTTCAGCATGTCCTATGATTAAACTATCGAGATGAATATTATGAGAATTCAACAACTTTACTACAGTTGCATTTCTCTCATCAATCATGAGTTTTGAGGAAGTTGTTCCAATTATTTTGAGGTTTTTGATGCTATCGATAAGTAATGTCGATTTTAATATGTATTCATTATCTACCAATTTAATTATCCTGTTGCTTCGTATTTGTTTGATTAGTTCTTCGGCAGTCTGAACAGTTACAGCATCTTCATAATATTCATTGTTGTCCAAAATATCATCAGACAGGTCATAGTAAGAACCAATGCTAAATTTGTCGTCATTCGGGGATTTGCTTTTATTTTCATGATCTCTACATGAAGAGAAAAGAATTAAAAGACAAAAAATAATATTTTTCGAAATCAAATTTTGAAAAACCCATATCTCTATTTTTTTAATTTATCCCAGATTTCTTTTGCTTTCTCAGCCATTTATCAAACTCATCTGTTTTCTCTAAAAAGTACATTCAATCCGTATCTAAATAGATACAAATTTACATTGTTTTTTTCAAATTTGAAAGGATAATTTCCATAAGGGCGACTACGAAGTCATATAGTACAATAATTTATTAGCTACCTTTGCTTTTAATTATCATGATATTTCAAACCATAACTTTAGCTTATCATGTATATCAGAAAACAAATATTTATTGATTCAGGAAATGAAAGCCTGTTTTTATGGGGAGCCAGACAAACCGGAAAGAGTACCTTATTAAAAGCCTTGTATCCTGATTCACTCTGGTTCGATCTTTTACTTTCAGATGTTTTTGAACGTTTGCAAAGAAACCCCTCGCAACTCAGGGAGATAGTCATAGCCTCTCAAGCAAATGAACCAATAGTAATTGACGAGGTTCAAAAAATACCTGCCCTTCTCAATGAAGTGCATTGGTTGATTGAAAATCAACACTCCCAATTCATTTTAAGCGGTTCAAGTCCCAGGAAGATTATCCGATCGGAAGCCAATCTGCTTGGAGGACGTGCCCTCAGATATAAACTTTTTCCACTTGTTAGCGATGAAATCCCTGATTTCGATCTTATGCGGGCATTAAATCATGGATTATTACCCCGTCATTATCTTGCAGAAAATCCCAAACAAATGATCTCATCCTATATTGGTAATTACCTTAGAGATGAAATAATAGCTGAGGCAAGGATTAGAAATATAGCAACATTTTCCCGTTTTCTTGAGGTAGCAGCTTTCTCAAACGGAGAAATGGTTAACTATTCAAATATTGCAGCAGAATGTGGAATTAGTGCACCAACAGTAAAAGATTATTTTCAAATTCTTGAAGACACGCTTACCGGTCGATTTCTACCTTCATTTCAAAAGAGGCCAAAACGGAGGGTGATATTAGCTCCAAAATTTTTCTATTTCGATGTGGGAATTGTTAATTTTCTATTGAAAAGAGGAGAAATAAGGATGGGGAGCGAAGCAATGGGAAATGCTTTTGATCACTTAATTTATCAGGAATTGTATGCGCATAGTCAATATTCAGGGCTTCAATATCCCATTTACTATTGGCGTACTGCCTCTCAACTTGAGGTCGATTTTATTTTAGGCGACCACGAGGTAGCCATTGAAGTAAAATCTACTTCCAATGCAATTCCCCGACATGTAAAAGGTCTGTATAGTTTTGCTGAAGAATACACGGTAAGGAAACTGATTTTAGTAACTAATGATCCATTCCCACGACAGATGGGAGATGTTTTGGTTTTACCCTGGAAAATCTTTTTACAAAATCTATGGGCACAAAAAATTATTTGATTTTACTTGTTAGTTAAAAAAAAGATTCTACTTTTGCACCCTCAAAAAATACAGGAACTATGAGTAAGAGAACATTTCAACCATCGAGACGCAAGAGAGTAAATAAGCACGGTTTCAGAACACGTATGGCCACAAAAAATGGCAGAAAAATATTGTCAAACCGTAGGGCTAAAGGCAGAAAGAGGTTAACTGTTTCTGATACAATGGGCGGAAAATAATTAATCGAAACATATTTTTTCACTTCAAAAAAGAAGATAATCCTAAGTTATCTTCTTTTTTTGTTTGTGTTAACCGGGCACAGTTGTCTCATCAAAACAAAAAAGGGGAAGAAGCATTCATATTTTCCCACAAAAACAATTCTTAAAATCACGCTAACAAAATGGTGAAAACTGCCTGAGCGTTTTGATATGATTCGATAACTTAATCTGAAAAATTCATGAATTTTTCACTCTGCAGGCTAAAAAGCCTGCAGAGCCGAATTTCCTTTGGAAATTCGAGGATTAACCCTCGTAAATATTTTAAATAAATATTTACGGCCTTCGGTGATTAATTCACAAATTCGCTGAATTTGTGAATTAATCGGGTTAAAAATTTACAATAACTTCGCCGTTGTTTTGTTAATTAGTGTCTGCCCATAGAGTTGGTCTTTATCAAGGAGAGAATTAAAATCCCCCGCAGATAACGCTGATTTGCGCTGATTTTTTTCTGCGAAAATCTGCGTTATCTGCGGGAAACATTACTTAAAAGACCGACTCTAATCAGACCTTTATTATGATTTTTCAAAATTTCTGATTTAATGAAGCTTTTATTATACATCATCATTTTTATTGCTGCCTACTATTTTGTTACAAAGTATTTGTTTCCTTTTTTGCTTAGGTTTTTTTTAAAGAAAGCAAAGGAAAAATTTACCGGTTTTCAGCAAAACCAGCCTCATGAGGAAATAAAAAAAGAAGGTGAGGTTTCGGTGAAGTATGTACCTCCTGAGGCTAAAAAGAGCAAATTTAATCCCGATGCTACCGAGGATGTTGACTTTGAAGAAATAAAAGAAGAATAAACCACGCTCAAATAAAATCCAATGGAAAAGTTTACTATTAAAGGCATCTGGCCATACCTCGCGGCTATTGTTTTGTTTATTGCCCTGGGCATTATTTATTTCTCACCTGTGCTTGAGGGTAAAAAACTCAAACAATCCGACATTACACATTGGCGGGGAATGTCGAAAGAAATTGTAGATTATCGTGATGCCACAGGTGATGAGCCACTTTGGACTAATTCGATGTTTGGCGGAATGCCTGCTTACCAGATTTCGGCCATTTACAAGGGTGCCTATATGAAAACTATCGACAAAATAATTACACTGGGGCTGCCCCATCCGGTGAAATTACTCTTCCTGTATTTTTTGGGATTTTTTATCCTACTTCTAATTTTAAAAGTTAAGCCATGGTTGTCAGTGATGGGGGCTATTGGATTTGCTTTATCTTCTTTTTTCTTTATTGTAATTTTGGCCGGGCATAATTCACAGGCACATGCCATTGGATATATGCCACCAGTGTTGGGAGGAATAATTCTTGCTTATCGGGGTAAATATTTTTGGGGCGCTGCACTCACAGCATTTTTCCTCGCACTCGAACTTTCGGCTAACCACCCTCAAATTACCTATTACCTTGCATTAATCGTAGTTTTGCTTGGAGTCTTTCAATTCATCGACAGCTTTCAAAAAAAACAACTCCCTCATTTTTTTAAAGCTTCAGTAGTGCTTCTTATTGCAGCCATTTTTGCTATTGGCGCTAATATTTCCAGCCTTTGGGCTACCTGGGAATATGGGAAATATACAATTCGCGGCAAAACGGAATTAACAAGCGAACAAGAAAACAGAACCTCCGGCCTGGATATCGATTACGCAACACAATGGAGTTATGGCATACCCGAAACTTTTACCTTGCTCATGCCCGATTTCATGGGCGGAGCATCAGGAAGAGCACCTTCGGAAAATTCGAAGACTTATGAAGAATTAAAGAGGGTAGCCCCGGGGCAGGCTAAGCAATACCTGCAATATTTTTCGATGTACTGGGGAAAACAACCTTTTACATCGGGACCTGTTTACGCAGGATCTATTATGGTCTTCCTTTTTATTTTAGGATTGGTAGTAGTAAAAGGAAAATACAAGTGGTGGCTGCTTTCGGCAACCATATTGAGCATTATGCTCGCCTGGGGAAAAAACTTTATGCCATTTACCGAATTTTTCCTTCATTATGTTCCGGGCTACAATAAGTTCAGGGCCGTATCGATGACCCTTGTTATTGCAGAGCTTACCATTCCTCTTTTGGGCATTTTAGCTCTGAAAGAGATTACAGGAAAAGGCAGAGACAGGAAACGAAGTTTAAAAGAATTGAGCATTGCACTGGGTATTACAGCCGGCCTCATCCTATTTATCATGGCTTTTGCAGGATCATTTTTTAATTTTTCGGCACAATCTGATGGTCAACTATTACAAGCCGGATTCCCTCAACAATTGATCAATTCACTGGAACAGGATCGGCTTTCATTATTACGAAGCGAAGCATTCAGATCGCTTATTTTTATTTTGCTTGCCTCTGTTGCAATCTGGAGTATCATTTCAAGTAAGATAAAAAAAGAATTCGCTTTTATCGCTTTAATTTTACTGGTAACCATCGATATGTGGTCGGTAAACAAGCGTTACCTAAACGAGGAAAACTTTGAAAATGCCAGAAAGGTTGAAAACCCTTATTTACCCACGGTTGCCGACCAACAAATACTCCGGGACACCGATCCTAACTTCAGAGTCCTTAATAAAACTGTTAGCATTTTCAACGATGCCGGCACTTCATATTTCCATAAATCTATTGGAGGCTATCATGGTGCAAAACTAAGACGTTACCAGGAGCTGTTCGATTTCCATATTTCGCAGAATAATATGGATGTGTTGAATATGCTAAACACGAAATACTTTATTGTGCCGGGAGCAAATAATCTACCTGAAGCACAATTAAATCCCGGTGCTTTAGGCAATGCATGGATTGTTAATGATTTCCGTTTGGTTGATAATGCTGATGCAGAAATTGATGCATTAAACAATTTTAACCCGGCAACAGAGGCAATTATTGATAAACGCTTCGCCGAACAACTCAAGGGTTTTAATAAAAATTCCAATCAACAAGCCAGCATTCGACTTACGAGTTACAAACCCAACGAATTGAAATACGACTTTAACTCCTCGCAGGAAGAAATGGTAGTTTTTTCAGAAATTTATTACGACAAAGGCTGGAATGTTTACGTTGATGGTGAGAAAGAATCATATTTCAGGGCTGACTACGTTTTACGCGCCATGTTGGTTCCTGCAGGTAATTACGAAATCGTCTGGAAATTTGAACCTGCCGTTTATTATACGGGCGGAACCATAGCAGCAATTTCGTCAGTCATTATCTTGCTACTATTTTTTGGCGCAATGGGCATGGAAATGAAAAACAAACCGGCTTTAAATTGAGCTTGAAGGTATGCCAAAAAAAGTCCTCATCATTACCTATTACTGGCCACCAGGTGGCGGTGCCGGCGTACAGCGTTGGCTGAAGTTTGTAAAATATTTGCCTGAATTTGATTGGGAACCGATAGTGTATGTTCCGGAAAACCCCGAATACACCGCCATAGATAATTCGCTTGAAAAGGATATCCCACCAGGAACTAAGGTTATAAAAACCAAGGTTTGGGAGCCGTATGAACTTTATAAGAAATTTGTTGGGCTAAAAAAGGAAGACAAAATTAATTCGGCCTTTTTGAGTGAAAAGAAAAAGCCGCAAGGCATCGAGAATATGGCAGTTCGCATTCGAGGCAATTTTTTTATACCGGATGCAAGAAAATTCTGGATAAAACCCTCTGTGAAGTTTTTAACCAAATACCTGGAGCAGTATCCTGTGGATGTAATCGTTTCGACAGGGCCACCCCACTCTCTTCATCTTATTGCCTGCAAACTGCAACAAAAAACCGGGCTGCCCTGGATAGCCGACTTCCGTGATCCGTGGACACAAATCAGCTATTACAAGGACTTAAAGCTCTCTACATGGGCCGATCGCAGGCATAAAAAACTTGAAAAAAAAATACTGGCCGGAGCAGATCGGATATTGGTAGTTTCCGGTGGCATGAAAGAAGAATTCAACAAAATTTACCATAGAGATTACAAAGTAATTACAAATGGCTTCGATACTGAAGATATTCCAAGCGAAAACATCATTCCTGATACAAAATTCTCCATCGCCCACATTGGCACACTGGCAAAATCGAGGAACCCGGAACTGCTGTGGAAAGTGATGGAAGAAATCGCCAACAATGATCCGCGATTTAAACAAGACCTTGAAATTAAACTCGTGGGCAAGGTTGACATCGATGTTTTGGATATGATAAAATCGCATGAGCTTGAGGATAATCTGAAACTCATCCCCTATCTTCCACACGACAAAGTGATTTTGGAGCAACACAAATCTGCTGTTTTACTCTTGTTGATTCACAATACACCCAAGGCAAAGCAAATTTTAACAGGTAAGATTTTCGAATATTTATCGGCCAAACGTCCGATTTTATGTATTGGCCCCGAAGATGGCGATGCTGCTAAAATCATCCACAAAACAAAAAGCGGTGCAACAGTTGATCGCACAAACGAAATTGATCTTAAAGCCCGGATTCTTAAACTTTATGATAATTATTTGAATCAAAAAAAATTTGATGGCGGGGAAAACATCGAGCAATACTCCCGAAGGTCACTTACTGAAAAATTAAGCAAAGTATTGAAAGAAGTGATTAATAAGTGTCGGTCTATAAACTCTCCATCCACCACACACCCCTCTAACTCTCCGCCAGTTGGCGGAAGAACCAGCCAGCGCCTTGGCAGCGAGGGATTTCCCCCGCCAGCTGGCGGGGGCTAAGGGGTCGTGCGGGCAAAATCAGGAAAGAGCTGACTTTATGGACAGGCTCTAATAAGTCTTGAAAAACTCTTTTTTAGGATTGTTTTTTATTCGCTTTTTCTAATAGTGAATCTGGTGATTTTGCGACTTTTTTCCAATTTCCAATTGCTTTTTATATTTTTACAAATTATTTTTTATAGATGAAAGATACTAAAAGAATATTTGTGCTTGCACCACATACCGATGATGGGGAATTTGGCTGCGGCGGCTCTATTGCTAAATTTATTGAAGAGGGTAATGAAGTTTTTTATGTTGCCTTTTCCATTTGCGAAGAGTCAGTACCCGAAGGGTTTCCCAAAAATATCCTTGAAATTGAAGTTAAAAATGCAACACGAAAACTTGGTTTAAACAAGGAGAATCTGATCATCAGAAACTATCCCGTAAGGAAATTCCCGGCATTCAGGCAGGATATTCTTGAGGATTTAGTAAAGCTGGAACGCAAATACAAACCCGATTTAGTTTTCCTCCCTTCCTCGTTCGATGTACATCAGGATCATAAAGTAATATTTGAAGAAGGACGCAGAGCTTTTAAAAAATCTTCGATCCTGGGATACGAATTCCCGTGGAATAATTTTGGATTCGACTCATCCACCTTTATCACACTCGAGGAGCGACACATCGATAAAAAAATTGCCTCGATTGATGAATACAAATCGCAGGAAAAACGCTTTTACGCCAACGAAAAACTAATCAATGGCCTGGCCAATTTCAGGGGATTACAGATTAGTCGTGAATTTGCCGAAACATTCGAAACCATCAGATGGATCATATAAACCATATCATGATTAGTGGTACCGGGCGCTCCGGGACCAACATCACCAAGGCGATCTTTGCAAAGCACAGCAAAGTTGCCACCCTGCCATTCGAATACCGGATTATGATCGACCCGGATGGAATTATTGATTTTTACCATTCATTTTCCAGGTCGTGGTCACCATTTGCAGCCGATAAAAAAATTAAGACCCTCGAAAAATTTTTACTCAGTAAATCAAAACAAAGAGGAATAATACCTTTTATTGGGAAGATCGTAAAAATGATCGACCCCACGGGATTAAAGATTACAACCCCAGAATATTTCGGTTGGGAATTGGAAAAATGGATTCCAGGATATGAAGCCCATGTTCATCAGCTCATCAATCAGCTTAAATCGTTTGAGTTTAGCGGAAGATGGCCCGGATCAAAAAGTTTCTCCAGGAATAATCAACTCTATTTTTCTGATAAATACAACGCAGAACAACTTATCCCGATATTAAGAACCTTCATCACCAATACCACAAACAGTATTCTATCGAAGCAGGAACGCGAAGTTTTTGTTGAAGACAACACCTGGGATATTCTTTACGCCAGGGAGCTTTTTAAAATCCTGCCACAAGCACGGCTTATTCATTTAGTACGCGATCCGCGCGATGTGATAGCCTCATTCATCAAACAAAAATGGTGTCCCGATAATTTAGAGGATGCCATTAGCTATTACAAATCCATTATCAGCCGCTGGTTTGAGATTGAAAAAACCCTTGATCCGGAAAAATTCTTGGTAGTAAAATTTGAAGATATGATTTCAAATCCTGAAAAGGTAGTTTCGGAAATGTGTAGTTTTGTAAAACTGGACTTTGAAAAAGAGATGCTTACGCTTGATCTTTCGGGGGGAAATGTAGGAAGGTGGAAGACTACATTCGATAGTGATGATTCAGGGATTTTTAAAAACAAACTTGATGAAATTATTGTGAAATTAAAATATGACAACTAACATAACCCTTCGAAAGTTAACTATTTCACAATAAGAATAAATTTGCAAATACATTTTATTTTTCTATGATTGTAAACTTACCTGGTAATGCCTGAAAATATTAAACAAAAGCCCAAGCTTTTATTGATCTACCCAAATTACTCAACATTTGTAGAGGATGATTTTCGGCATTTGTCGAATTTTTTCACCGTAACAAAATTCCACCATCCATCACACAAAAAGCCCCTTAAGTTTTTTATTACACTATTAAAAAGTTTTCTTTTCCTAACCCGAAATATTATTGGCACAAAAGCAATCTTTGTTTGGTTTGCTGATTATCACAGTTTTTTACCCATTCTATTTGGTAGAATTTTCAACAAACCAACTTACCTCGCCCTGGGTGGATATGATGTTACGTGTATCCCAAAATTAAAATATGGCGCTTTTTGTAAAAAACCCAGGGCTTTGATGACAGGCTTTTCAATCAGACATGCCAGCTTATGTTTGCCAGTTGCAAAATCTTTAAAAGATGAAGCCATTCAAAGAATTCCGAAAGCTACATTTAAGGTATTGCCAACAGGGTATAACGCTGATGGGTTTTACTATAATGAAAGTAAAAAACAAAATGTAGTACTAACGGTTGCACTTGTCGATAATAATACAAGGTTTAAAATTAAGGGGATAGACAGATTTATTGAGGTGGCTACCTCCATTCCCGAAATCACGTTTTACATCGTTGGAATAAAATTGGAAAGCATTTCGATTATTGGAACTCTACCTTCAAATCTTGTTTTAATTCCTCCGGTAGCAAGAGACGAAATGATTAAATATTTCCAAATGTCGAAAGTTTATGTACAATTTTCGATTAGAGAAGGATTGCCAAATGCCATTCTGGAGGCTATGTTATGCGGGAATATTCCTGTAGGAATGGATGCCGGCGGGATTTCTGAAGCCATGGGAAAACATGGCTATTTGTTACAAAACTGGAATATTGCTGAGGCAAAGAACTTAATTATTAAAGCCCTCAATGCCAACACACCAGAAAGAGAAAAGGCACGCGACCATGTAATTAATAACTTTGATAAGCAAATTAGATTTGATGCCTTAAGAACTATTTTCACGAAATTCAATATCGTTTAAAATTGGAGAAATTATAAATTTTAAGAAATATGCCAAATTTTTCTGAAAACCCTATAAAAATATTCATCCCTTTCAGTAGCACGCTAAACACTGGGGATGCGGGTATTTTGATGAGCACACTCAACTCGATAAAAAGAGGGTTCAAAGACGAGGCTGAGGTATTGGTGGGATCCCATCAATCTTCCACAGTCTCAAAATATTACCCCGAAGTAAATTATATGAAATTTACGGAAAATCTCAACGACCGCATTTTTTATCGGGGTATTACCAAAATTCCAAGAAATTATTTTATCCTTCTTTATAGTAAACTATTTGGGCTCATTCCTTCCTTTTTACTTACAGGCTACGAAAAACAGCTAATCCATAATATCAAAACCTCGGATCTGATATTTTCGCCTGGAGGAGGCTACCTTACTGATGCCTACCACCTTCAGTTTAATTTGGCACTTTTTAGATGGATAATAAAGAGGGTTAAAAAACCGCTTGTTTTTTATTCTCAATCCATCGGTCCTATTTGGAAAAAACAAACAATAAGTCATCTTAAATTTATTTTAAGCAAATCCAGGGCAGTAATTTTACGCGATTTTGAATCGGTTGATCATCTTAAAAAGATATTCCCAACACTTCCCGAAAACATGTTCATCTCGGCTGATGAGGCATTTACTTTTAAGAGCTTACCGAAGAAACCCTATCAAGTAAAAAACCACATAGGAATTTCTGTGCGAGACTGGAGCTTTTCAAATACAGGCCATCCACATCAAAAAACTATGGAGGTTTTTAAGGAAAACATGAAACAGTTGTGTGAGGATTTAATTCAAAAGTACAATTGCAAAATCACATTTATTTCAACTTGTCAGGGTAATGCTGATTATAAGGATGATTCTATTGTTGCAATGGATATTTTATCGCGTATCAATGCTACTTTTACCTCCAATATAGAAGTGGACAGAAATTTTTATCCATTGGATAACTTGATTAAAAAGTTCGCTGATTTTGATGTGTTTATTGGGACGAGAATGCATTCTATAATTTTTAATTTTTTAAATCTTACACCATGCCTCGGCATAGTATATGAGTTTAAAACGCGTGAACTGTTCAAACGCATTGACCTCGAAAACCTATTATTCGACATGCACTCTGAGGATTACCCCAAACTTTTGGCAAGCGCTGAATATTTAATTGAACATAAACAGGAAATACACCATAAGCTTCAACAAAAAATCCCGGAGTTAAAAACTTTGGCTTTGAAAAACATAGGGTTTATTAAAAATGCTATGGAATCAACAAACTAAAAAATTTAGGTTTTTTATTTAGGCCAAATACTTTTCAATGTTGTAATTATCCTTCCGTTCAAATCATCCGAAATCCTGAAAAAATAAACCGGTACCATAAATAGCACGGTGATAACTGCACTTCTAAGTACGATATCCAATAAATAATTTGGAACAGCAGGAACGAGTGTACTCAAATACCAGGCTGCTACCGCGATAACTATTAAAAGCAAATGCGCCGGAACTAATGGCTGCAAACCGAATTTTTTATACAAAAACAAATACTTCATTACACCGAAAATGAATTTAGAAATAAACGATGCCAACGCGGCACCCATTATTCCATAGATTGGGATTAAGATTATATTTGTAATAATAATGATGATTGAAAAAATTGTAAGAAGATAGGTTTGCCATTTGTAATATTTTGAATTAACAATAATATGGCCACTTAGTCCAACAAATACTTCGGTTAAATTGGCCAGGGCAATAAAAAATATTACATAGCGGCCCTCGCTGAATTGTGTCCCGATGAGTTGAAAAACATTGTCGATATTTCCCCAAATCCCAATAAAAAACAACACCCCAATCACCGACAGGGTAATACTGCTTTTAGTGTAAACATCCGAAATGGTTTTCAAATCGTTCTTTTTCCAGGCTTCCGAAATCACCGTGGCTCCTATTTTTGCCATTGTCCTGACGGGTATCAAAATAAGCGCCCCAAAGAAAAAACTAATAGTGTAAACCCCGGTAAGGGATAAACCCAAAAATTCGTTTACCATGATTATATCAATGATTTGCACAAGCCGCGCCGAAAAACTTGCCAGAACCCCGAAAAAGGCAACACTAATTATACTTTTCCTAAGTGTAGGATCGATAAAATCAAACCTTGGAATGATATGGAATTTTTTTTCTCTAATTAAGGTAAATACTAAAAGAAGCACAGGAATAGCATTTGACAAAACATACAGCCATACCAGCATTGTGAATGAAATTAACGAGAAAAAATACATCACCAAAACCAGGATTATGGCAACCCGCTGATAAACTTCTTTGAATGCAATGCCTTTTACTGCATTAAAAAGCATACGGTAATACGAATCGAGGATGCCAAAAAGAATGGCAAAAAGTGAGAGGGGAATAACCGTGTAGAAATATGGAATAAATAATGCCGAATCTTCCCTGGCGTTCTCAACCAGGTAGTTCTTTAACAGGATATAGATAAGAGCAGAAAGCACAAATCCTGCAAGCACGACAATTAAAGACATTCCTAAAAAGCCCTGGTGTTTTGCCTTTTCATCGCGAAACTGGGGAAACATTTTTACAGTAACTGCATTCATCCCCAGGCTGCCAAGCATGCCAAGTACTGCCGAGTAGGAAACAAGCACACGTAACAAGCCAATTTCTTCGGTGCTTAGGAAACGGGTAAACAAAATGGCGGTGGTTAAAAACCCTAAGCCTACGCCGATGTACGACCAAATTACCCCCGAAATACTCTGCTTTTGTATTACGCCCACGCTTGTTTAATTAGTGGATTAAAATTCCTGGTTATTTTCATTTAGCAATCTTCCTACAAACTCAGAAATATCATATTCAGTGTTGAAAACTTTATATAGCTCATGTAAAATCTGGTAATCAGTTATTTGGGCATCCATCCGAACGATTTCATCATAAAAAACGTTTACTGCAATTCTACCTTCCAAAACCACCTTATCTGAAATCGTATCGGTAAAGAATCCTTTTCCAATTAATAAGCCCAGGGTTCTGTTACGGCTAAGGTCGTTTAACGAGGTAAGTGCAAAATCGCCAATACCGCAAAAGTTGAACAAAGTTTTTTTAGCTCCGCCAAACAACAGCAATAACCTGCGCATTTCCCTAAAGGCCTTTGTAAAAATGAGATTTTTAAGATTGGGCGATTCAAATTGTGCATCCACCACACCAATAGCTATGGCATAAATATTTTTGAGAATACTCAACAACTCAACGCCGCGAATATCGGGGGAGTAATCAATATAAATATTAGTATTATGAAATAAAGCCTGGATGGCGGCATAGGTTTCTTTATCCTCACACCCAACGGTAAACCCGGTAGGTTGCTTATTGATGATTTCCCGTGCAAACGAAGGCCCCTTCATTGTACACAAGCGGTTGGGGACAATTTTGGACAAACACTCGATAATTGTACAACGATCGTTTCCAAAACCTTTGGCAAGGTTGATTAGAATGGATTCAGGATGTATTTTATGTCCGGCAATAAAATTGATAGTAGCTACCGATGGAATGGCAATAAATACAAAGGCTTTTTGATGTAAGAATGAAAAATCCGTTGAAGCTTTAAGATCAGGGTAGAGATCAATATTGGGGAAATACTTTTTGTTTACATGCTCAGCATTAATCTTATGAGCCACATCCTTTTCGATGGTGATGAGTGTAACTTCAAAATCCGGTTTTTGAGCAAGCACATTGCCCAGGGCTGTGGCTATGGCACCTCCACCAATAAATAGAATTTTTTGCATAATTTAAAACTTCGTTAATACACGCCGATTTATTTAAATTGTTAAATAGTGCCTGCAAGAAAACCCCGATATTTAGATTTTCAACAGTTTTTTCACCCCATCCCTAAAGGGAGCAAACTGTTGAAAATCAGAGCTCCCTTTAGGGTCGGGGTGAATTCTGATTTTCAACATTAATAGTTTTCTTGCAGATACTAATTAATAAAACTTCAATTTTACTGCCTGATTCCATTCTTGGTTTTTGCCATCCTTATGCTTGCATTCAGCTCAAATCCTATCAAAACAACGTTGGAGTTAAAATATATCCACAGCATAAAAACAAGCAATGTACCAATGGAGCCATAGAGTGCATTGTAGCGGCCAAAATTTTCGATGTAATAATTAAACCCATAGCTTGTTAAAATCAGCAATGCAGCCGATATTGTGCTTCCGGCAGAAATAAACCTAAATTCCCGCTTTTTAGCCGGTGCAAAATAATAGAGAAACGAGTTTGTGAAAAGGAATAGGGAAACGATTAGTATCCATCTGATTACCTGGATTACAATAATGGTAAAACTGTTTGTAAGAAAACCTTCGTTAACCAACCATTTCATTACATGCCCACCTACTATCGACAAAGAAATCAATATGATTACCATGATTGAAATTACAAACAGTAAAAAAACCGACAATAACCTCTGGCGAAACCAGGAGCGGTATTCCATGTCGTGGTAAGTAGTATTAAACCCTTCTATCACGGTATTGATGCCATTGGTTGAAAAATACAAAGCCAGCACAAAACCCAGGGAAAGCAAATCGGATCGTGGCCGGATAATGATTTCCTCGAGTGTGCTACTCACGTGCGTCCATAAAGTGGCCGGAATAACATCTTTCAGTGTTTCGAGCAGGGTAGGCTGAAAATCTGTGATGGGCACAAAAGGAATAATTGTAAAAAAGAAAATGATGGCCGGGAAAATTGCAAGGAAAAAGTCGAAGGAAATGGCCGAAGCTCTCAGCGTCAGTCGCCCTTCGAAGAGGCCTTTTCCAAAAAATTTAAGCACATTAAACAGTGGCATTCCATCGAAACCGGGCAACACAATTTTGCGCAGAAGCCTGATTGTATAGGCGGCACTATCCCTCAGGAACTGAACACTTCCTGTTCCAAGTTTCGATAAGTATTTATTTTCGCGATCTAACAAATGAAAATTATTTAAAGATTATGAACAGCCTTTAAACTCATATCAAGACTTTTAATATGATGAGTAAGCGCCCCCGAGGAAATAAAATCTACCCCGGTTTCGGCATAACTTCTTACATTATCGATGGTAATTCCCCCGGAGGCTTCGGTTTCATAATGTCCTTCAATTTTTTTGAGCGCTGTACGCAGGCCATCCACGGTAAAATTATCAAGCATAATCCTGTCAACGCCCCCGGTTTCGAGCACTTCGGCCAATTCGTTAAAATCCCTTACCTCAATTTCAATTTTAAGGTGCAGGTTTTTCTTGGCCAAATAATCCATTGTGGCTTCAATAGCCGGTTTTATACCTCCGGCAAAATCCACATGATTGTCTTTAATCAGGATCATATCAAAAAGGCCAAACCTATGATTATAGCCACCACCGGCCCTTACCGCCATTTTTTCGAGCGAGCGAAGGTTGGGTGTGGTTTTCCTGGTATCGAGCAATTTTGTATTTAAACCATCCAGCATGTCAACCATTTTGCGTGTACTTGTGGCTATACCACTCAGGCGTTGCAAAAAATTCAGCGCAACCCGCTCAGCTGTCAAAATAGAAATAGACTTTCCTGAAACAGTAAAAACAATATCTCCTTTTTTTACCTTTTGGCCATCATCCATCAGTGCAATAAACTTTATGGTGGGATCAACAGCCTCGAAAACTTTTTTTGCAAGCTCGATTCCGGCAACAACACCATCTTCTTTAATCACCAACTCAGCCCTCCCTATGGCATTTTCAGGAATTGTTGATAAGGAGGTATGATCACCATCACCGATATCTTCGGCAAGAGCCTGCTTAATAATTTCGTCCATAATCAATAATATTTCGTCCAAACTTTGCTGCAAAAGTACGACATTACAAAATGATTTCAAATTTCAAAAAGCAAACGATTGTTTTTTATTCCAAATTCCTTTAGGAAATAATGCCGATAAACGATATTTTTGTGCATGAATCGATCGAAGTTCTTTTTTATAACAAACATTTTTCTGTTAGGGCTGATTAGGGCATGTCCATAAAGTCAACCATTTATATCCGAGACCAAAGAATCTCCCGCAGATTTCGCTGATTTTCGCAGAAAAAAATCAGCGCAAATCAGCGAAATCTGCGGGAAACCTGACTAAAAAGACTGACTCTAATTAGTGCATGTCCATAAAGTCAACAATTTTTTAATTTAATACTGACCTTTCATTTCAAGCACTATGTTTCAAAATAAGGGAATAACATTCAAATTAAGGTTTTACATTTTAACCGGGATAATCATTATTTTTTCATCCATCATGGTTATCGATTACCAGGCCTCGCGCAAAATACTGATAAACAATGCAAGTCAAAACGCCTCCAACCTGGCATTGTCAACGGTTAATAAAATTGAAAACATTCTGCAACCGGCCGAAAAAATCCCGGATAATCTCGCACCTATAATCGAGAACAAGCAATACACCGAAGAGGAACTAAAGCATTTTTTAAAGTCGGTGGTAAAGAAAAACAATGAGCTTTTCGGCAGTTGTATCGCTTTTGAACCTTATGCTTTCGATCCGGGCAAACTTTATTTTGCTCCTTACTTATTTAAAGATGCTGATTCGATAAGCTATAAAATACTTGGCGATGATAACTACCCCTATTTTTACCTGGATTGGTATCAAATCCCAAAAACCCTTAATAAGCCCGTATGGACTGAACCGTATTTTGACGAAAGTGGCGGCGACATTATTATGTCAACCTATTCAGTTCCATTTTATAAACGTTCCGAATCAGGAGAAAAGATGAATGGAATTGTAACTGTTGATATCGATTTGAGTTGGCTGACAAACCTGATCGACAGCATTCAACTCATTGAAAGTGGCTATGCATTTTTAATCTCCAAAAAAGGCACTTTTCTCACCCACCCTATTGATTCGTTAATAATGAATGAAAGCATTTTTGCTCTTGCCGAAGAATATGACCGGCCTGACATTCGCAAAATAGGACAAAAAATGATAAAGGGTGAAACAGCATTTATCGAATACAAAACGCTGATAGACAATAAAAAGGCCTGGCTGTATTACACCAGGCTTCCGGCAAACGATTGGTCGCTTGCCATTGTGTTTCCTGAAAATGAGCTTTTTGCCGACCTACATTCACTATTTACAACGCTTATGGCGCTTGGCATTGGAGGAATTATACTGATATTTATTGTAATTTCGGTCATCTCAAAAAAGATCACCCGCCCTATCGAAAAATTAGCTCTTGCTTCTGAATTAATTGGTTTGGGGAATTTTGATACCAAACTTCCACCCACAAAATCAAATGATGAAATTGGCATGTTAACCAACTCTTTCGAGGTAATGATTAAAGAGTTGAAAAGCTATATTAAAAACCTGGAGCTTACAACTGCCGCGAAAAACAAAATGGAAAGTGAGCTGAAGATTGCCCATGATATTCAACAAGGCATTATTCCAAAAATATTCCCCCCTTTTCCTGAACGTGATGATGTTGACCTTTTTGCCATCCTCGACCCGGCAAGGGAAGTTGGCGGTGATTTGTATGATTTCTTTTTTTTGGATGATAAAAACCTTGCATTTGCTATTGGCGATGTTTCGGGCAAAGGAGTGCCTGCATCATTATTTATGGCCATAACCCGCACGCTGTTTCGTGCCAAAGCTGCGAAGGGAATGTCGGCTGCTCAAATTGTAAGCGACATAAACAAAGCCCTTTGTATTGACAATGAAAATGCAATGTTCGTAACCTTTTTCCTGGGAATAATTAACCTTGAAAGTGGAGAAATTGATTATTGTAATGCCGGTCACAATTATCCATACATCATAAGGAAAGGTGGAAAATTGGAAAAATTAAATCAAACCCATGGTACTCCTCTTGGGCTGTTCGACACCATAAAATACAAATCGGGTAAAGTAAAAATCAGTAAAACAGAAACAATTGTTCTCTATACCGATGGTATTCCTGAGGCGATGGATATTAAGCAAAATTTGATGGGTGACCCTGAACTTGAAAATATGCTAAGCAATTTGGGGCAACTGAAATCGCCTAAAGAAATAACAAACCGGCTTCATGAAAACACACGACATTTTGCCCTGGGAGCCGAACAATCGGATGATATTACTATTTTAGTGCTTACCTATTACCTCGAAAAAGCAATGAACATAAGTACTGAAAAACATTTAGAGATTAAAAATAATGTGGAAGATATCCATAAGGTTGAATCGTTTATCGAAAGTATTTGTGAAGAATGGAACATCAACTTTAGTGAAATGCACAAGATAAATCTTGCGATGGAAGAAATCGTTTCAAACATTATAAACTATGGCCATGAGGATGCCGATGAGCACAACATCAGCATAAGTGCAAATTATAACGACAAGGTATTAAAAATAATTATTGAAGATGATGCAAGGGCTTTTAACCCCCTTGAGCATAAAGACCCTGACGATTTTGACAAATCACTCGAAGAACGCAACGTAGGTGGACTTGGAATCTTTTTCGTGAAAAAAATGATGGACAGGGTTGAATACCGCCATGAAAGTAACCACAATATTCTTATCATCGAAAAAATGATTGCTGCAGGATAAGTAAATTAGTATCATTAATCGAGGGGATAGGTGCGGTTTATTGAATAGTGCATGTCTTTAAAGTAACATTTAGAAAAATATACGATTTCAGATTAACCCGCCTTGCCGCCTGGTGTGGCTCATGCTCAGGCGAGGCAGGCGATTTTAGAATTAAGATGTTGGTGATATTCAACACAATCTAAAATCTCCGATCGTTAATCATCAATCTTAAATCAAAAAATCATTGACTTATAGACTAGCTCTAATTAGTTAGCGTTCAGTTATAAAGAACAAAAAAATGAAAATTAAAAAATTATTCGATTTTTCTTTTTATCAAAATATTTTGATACTTGTTATTGGACTTATAATAGGTATTCCTTTTGGAATTTGGACAAATTCAATACTAAGTAATCTTAATGAACAGAATGAGAAATACCAACTTGTATTGGGTTTAACTGAAGCATTTGAAAGAAATAAAAAAATATTGGATAAAATCCATGAAGGTGGAGATCATAATTATTCATTGATCTCAACAAAACTTGATTTAGTTTTTCTACAAAATACCTCAGAACATAAATATAAGTATTTGTCAATTGAAGATTGTAAGAAAATTGACATAGCAGTTTACCATCTTCAAAGTATTAATCACGATATTACAACAGTCGGCGATTATTTAATAACAAAGGAATCAGAAATTAATTATGATGATCAGTTATATGGGCTTAGTTATTTGCGAGGCTCAATTCATGGACATATAACAGTAGTTTTAGACTATGTGGAAGATGCTACTGAAGTATTAAGGAAACATACAAATCACTAAAAACCTTTCTGCAAGTGAGCGGCTGCGAGCAATATTTGCGGAATGTTATGGGGCATAAAATCCAAAAGTCATTTATAATAAACCTGACTAAAAAAAAAGCAATGAAATTGAAATATGAATATTTTGAAAGGGAAAAAACTAATCATGAAAGACTATAACGGAATAAAAACATTTGATGAATTAATTGAACTTAAGCATGGTAAGATTGGTACAGAGACTCGAAACGAATACGAAGAGAAGGCTCAAATGTTCATTGTGAGTGAAATGCTAAAAGAAGCAAGGATAGAAGCAAATCTTACTCAGCAACAATTAGCCGAGAAAGCTGGTACTAAGAAGAGTTACATATCAAAAATAGAGAATGCAAAAGGAAACATTCAGCTTTCAACTTTAATAAGAATTTTTGAAACAGGACTTAATCGAAAAATTGGCCTTACATTCTTGTAGCAAGAAATAAAAAAGAGTTACGCCCCATAACAACAAACCTTCCTCAAAAATGCGCCTGGTTCAAAATAATCACAACCTCTAACTTCTACCCTCCAACATCTATTTTCAAACTTCAAATTTCCAAATTCTAACCTCTCCCTTCTAACCTCTCCCTTCTAACCTCTCCCTTCTAACCTCTCCCTTCTAACCTCTCCCTTCTAACCTCTCCCTTCTAACCTCTCCCTTCTAACCTCTCCCTTCTAACCTCTCCCTTCTAACCTCTCCCTTCTATCCTCTCCCTTCTAACCTCTCCCTTCTATCCTCTCCCTTCTATCCTCTCCCTTCTATCCTCTCCCTTCTAACCTCTCCCTTCTAACCTCTCCCTTCTAACCTCTCCCTTCTATCCTCTCCCTTCTAACCTCTCCCTTCTAACCTCTCCCTTCTAACCTCTCCCTTCTAACCTCTCCCTTCTAACCTCTCCCTTCTATCCTCTCCCATCCAACCTCTCCCTTCTTTCCTCTCCAATCAAACCTTTCATATTGTTACTACAACAAACATTATTACCAAAGGTTCGTTAGAGCTAATCAATAGATTAGAAATATGCCATGATTAATTCAATGTTAATTCAATTACAAAAAACAAAAATAATTGCAACCCCCCGTTGTTTTTGATGTCCATTGAACATTGAAACCATCGTTTTAGATCCATAAAAACATTTTATTAATGAAATTAAAAAAATTAACAATTCTTCTAACCATACTTTTTTTTGCAAGTTTACCCGGAATGGGAAACGAAGAAGGAGAGCCAAAAAGAGTAAACATTAGCGGCCATATCGGCGATGCGAAAACAGGAGAAATGCTTATAGGCGCAACAGTTTACGTTGACGAATTGCAAACCGGAACCGTATCAAACCTTTACGGGTTTTATGCATTAAGCCTCCCGGCAGGTGAGTATTCACTTACCTATTCCTACATCGGCTACCAAAGTGAAACCCGAATTATAAACCTGAAAAATGATTTAACTATTGATGTTGAATTGGCTTCCGCCGAACAACAATTAGAAGAAGTTGTAATTACCGGTGAAAGACAGGATAAAAATGTTTCGGCTGCTGAGATGAGTGTGGTAAAAATTGAAGCAAAAACCATTGCGCAAATACCAGCACTTTTTGGCGAAACCGATGTACTGAGAGCCATCCAGTTGCTTCCGGGTGTAAAACCATTGGCTGAAGGTTCAACCGGATTTAGTGTTAGGGGTGGCAGTGCCGATCAAAATCTGGTACTTTTAGATGAGGCAGCAGTTTATAATGCAGGCCATCTTTTGGGCTTCTTTTCGGTGTTCAACAACGATGCCATCAAGGATGTAAAACTTTACAAAGGCGACATTCCGGCTGCCTATGGTGGGAGGTTGTCGTCGCTGCTTGACGTGAGAATGAAAGACGGCAACGCGAAAGAATTTACGGGAACCGGTGGTGTTGGCCTTATTTCGAGCCGTCTTACTCTGGAAGGGCCGATTAAAAAAGACCAAACCTCTTTTATTGTTTCGGGTCGTCGTACTTATGCCGACCTTTTCATCCCGCTTTTTGGCAATCCTGACCTTGATGGAAGTAAATTATTTTTTTGGGATTTAAATGCAAAAATCAGCCATACCATCAACGAAAACAACCGGGTATTTGCTTCGGCCTATTTTGGCAGAGATGTATTTAAAAATGAATTTGCCGGGATGGATCTTGGTAATAATACAGTTACAGTTAGATGGAATCACCTGTTCTCAAAAAAATTGTTTTCCAACTTTACCTTTCTAAGATCGAGGTACGAATACGAGCTGGGCACTCCCGAGGGTGAGGCCAATTCGTTTGAGTGGAAATCGAAACTTGTTGATTACACCGGCAAGGCCGATTTTACCTGGTATCTCAACACCGAAAACACCATTAAATTCGGGGGAAGTTTAATCCATCACACTTTCAATCCCGGCGAAGCACGTGGCCTTGGTGAAGAATCATTTTTAAATGAATTCATTATCCCGAAAAAATATGCATTGGAATCGGGTTTATACATTAGCAATGAACAAAAGATCGGGGCGCTGCTGACCCTAAAATATGGACTGCGCCTTTCGATGTTCAATAATATTGGGCCGGACACCTTATATACTTTTGATGAAAATTTTGATATGATTTCCGCCGAAGGAAAAGCCAAAGGCGACATTTACAATACCTATATCAACCTTGAACCACGGTTCGGATTTATTTATCTGCTCAACGAAGTTTCATCGATAAAGGGTAGCTACACCCGCACCAATCAATACATACAACTGGCACAAAATTCAACAGCCGGCACTCCGCTCGATATTTGGTTTCCGGCAAGCCCGAACGTGAAGCCACAAATATCCGATCAGGTTGCCCTTGGATATTTCAGGAATTTCAATAAAAACACTTTCGAGGCATCGGTTGAAGGATATTATAAATACATGCAAAATGCCATCGACTTTAAAGACCATGCCGAGTTACTCCTCAACAAAGAAATTGAAGGCGAACTAAGATTTGGCACAGCCCAATCGTATGGATTGGAGTTTATGCTAAGAAAACAAAGGGGAAACCTTACAGGCTGGGTAAGCTATACATTGTCGAAAGCCCGGCGCGAAATGAAAGACATAAACAATGGCAACCCCTATGATGCGCCTTATGACAAACCCCACGATATTTCAATAGTTCTGAACTACAATTTTAGCAAACGGCTTGTAGGCGGCCTCAACTGGGTTTACTCTTCAGGCTTACCTGTAACTTTCCCAACAGGGCGCACAGTGTGGGGAAACAAAATTGTTCCCATTTATTCCGACCGCAACGACTATCGTATGCCCGATTATCACAGGCTGGATGTATCGCTAACCCTCAAACCAAAAGATAAACCCAAGCGGAAGTTTTATGGTGAGTGGAACCTTTCGGTTTACAATGCCTATGCCCGCAAAAATGCCTGGACTATCAATTTCCAGCAAGACCCCAACGATCCCTACACAACTTACGCGGAGATGACTTACCTGTTTTCGATCATCCCCAGTATTTCGTATAATTTCAAATTTTAAAAAATCCAAAATCATGATTCGAAAAATAAAAAATATAATCACAATTTTAGTAATTGCTCTTATTACCTTTTCGTGTACCGAAAGGATAGACATAAATCTTGATGCGCAAAAATATGCACGGCTGGTTGTGGAAGGCGAATTTTCGTCAGATACCCTGCCCCATAAGGTAAAGCTTAGCAGTACCGAAGATTACTTTAGCAACAACATTCCTGCAGGTGTTTCAAATGCACAGGTAAGCATTTACAATAATGATGAAGAATACCAGCTTATCGAAATACCTGAGAATTCGGGAATCTACCTTACAGCACCCGAGGTTTTTGGGCAAATTGGAAAAACTTACACCCTAAAAATAGAACTTGAAGAAGAAATTGGAGGAGCATTAATTTATGAGGCCAGCTCTAAAATATACCCCATAAACCAACTCGATTCTATCGGACTGGAATTTCATGAAGATTGGGGTGAAGAAGGTTTTTGGGAAGTAAAATGTTATGTGCTGGATCCCCCAACCGAGGATTATTACATGTTTCATATTTATCGCAATGGCGAGCTAATAAACGACACCATCGACCAGGTGTTTGTTGTTGACGATCTTTTGTACAACGGCAATTATACCAACGGAATTGGAGTTGGCTATTTTGATCAATCAAAAGAAGACCAAAAGTTACTTCCCGGAGATAAAGTAACCCTGCGGGTAGGACGAATTACCAAAGACTATACTAATTTCCTGTGGCAATTGCAGCAGGAAGTCAGCTATCAAACGCCACTTTTCAGCGGCCCGCCCGCCAATGTAAAAGGCAACATCAACAATGGTGGTTTTGGGGCTTTTGGCGCATACAGCACTTCTTATGCTTCCAAAATAACACCGCAAGTGGAGTAGAGATTCAGGGCTAAGTAGTGTTCGTCTTTTCAGTAATGTTTCCCGCAGATAACGCAGATTTTCGCAGAAAAAAATCAGCGCAAATCAGCGAAATCAGCGGGAGATTCTTTGGCCTCGGATAGGAAAGGTTGACTTTATGGACACGCACTAATTATTATCATTTAGTTCTAAAATTTACTTCCTGTTTTTTATATTCTTTCATTTGTCGGGTAGGTTCAATGATCGAAAATCCTTGCCACAGCTTGTCATCAAATTGATCGACATAAATCACCTCCAAGCTTTTCTTTTGCCCAAAACCGGTAAATTGTTCGTTGGAAATTTTTTGATCATCCAACACCAAATATTCAAATGATTCGTCCATTATCATTGATAGGAAAAAACCGACTTTAAGCTCTTTGAGCTTTTTATCTATAAAAAACCTTTTTCGTTTTTTTATCAGCGCAATGTTCCGGTCAATGCTTGCTTTGAACCCTGTTTTATTGGTAAAATATTTCAAAACATAGTTATCAGTTTTTTTTTCAAAATAGATGGATCCGGCAAATTGGGTTTCGGTATATCCAATACCCAAAAGATGAATATCCCTGCCGGTTTTACCCGGAGCATATTCGTAGTCAGCCCGGATAAGGGCATAAGTATTTGTTGTAATAAATATTCGTCCAATGTATTTGCCCGATTTCTTTGGCGTGAAATCAATGATGTAAACATCTTCACCGTTTACGCGGGTTCCACCGGCCAGGGTATAATGGTAATTACCGGTTTTGTATAGAAACTCCCACTGGTTTTTATCATCCAGGGTGGTGTACCGGAGTTGATTTTTTACATTTCGGGTATAATATTTCAACCTTCGCTCACTTTTTTTCAAGCTGTCTTTTTTAGCCTCTTCAATTTTCATTATTGAATCATTGATGGCTTCATCCTCTTCCATATCTATTTTATCACCAAAAATCCCACTCTTAACTTTCCAGTATTCGTCCTCATTTGTGTTGGCAAAAACATTCTCAAAAATCGCTTCCAATTGGTCAAGATCAGCAACATCCTTTTCCTTTAGGGAAACGGTTCTGATGGGGTCGATTTTAAAAAGCACCGAATCATCCGGGTTTTCATTAAAATACAAGTCGCCCAGGAAATCGGTGAAGGAGGTGAAATTTTTAGGAAATTTATCTTGAACCAGTGCCAACATTTCCCTGTCCAATTTCGGAATTGTACTTTTTTTGTATTTGATTTTAAACTCGTCAATATCCTGGATATCGCGCTCGCGGATGAATGCTTGCCTTTTGGAGGTAGTTGTCCTGTAATTGGATGCCTTATTTACGAGTACTTTTTTTACGATGGCTTTCGGGTCAGGATTACTCCCAAAAATCAATATTTCGCTCAGGTTAAAAATCTCTTCCTTTAAATAAACCACCATTAAAGTGTCGAAATGATCAAAAGGAATGTCCCGGGTTTTATATCCGATGTATTGAAAACGTATGGTGTCCAATTTGTCAAGATCGGAAATATCCAAATTAAAAAAACCTTGTTCATTGCTTACCACACCCTTGTTTTTGTGCAAAACAAAAATAGTTGCGTATGGCAGTGCGGTGTGTTTATCAATATCCAGAACCTGACCTTTTAGCACATTTTTAGAATCATTACCCTGAAGATACTGAGAGATTGTAGGTTCAGGAATTTCTTGCGAAAAGCTTTTTACAAAAATTAACAGTGAAGAAACGAAAACAACAAGATAAGTGCGGTTCATAATTTCAGGTTATCAAGTATTTTAAAATTGCTTAATAATTACCATCCAAACATTTAGAATTGTTCAATTTCGTGAACAAGGTTAATGTTTCAAAGGTAGAAAAAATCACCTTCCTGTGTCCATTTTTTCTAAATGGTCATTCGTCTATAAATTTGAATTACGCTAAATATCCATCCACTTCTTGAAATAGGTAACACCAAAAACAAGTAAGCGTTTTTATAATTTCATCATTTTCACTGTCTTTATTCCCTCATCGGTTTTCAGCACACAGAAATACACCCCCGGCTCCAAATCCCCAGTTTCCAAATCTACCTTTTGCAAGCCCGCATTTTGGTAATCCTTTGCAATAGTTTTGAGTAGCCGCCCTATTTGGCTGTATATTTTTACTTCAAGCCTGCCTGGTTCTGGTAGGTAAATTTCAAGGGTAGTGGAATTTGTGAAGGGGTTGGGTAAGATTGAAATTTCGTTTTCAATTTTTAATTCCTCAACAGACACACCATTACATATTCTTTGAACCTGTGCCTGGTCTTCGCAATTTGTTAAATTACCATGAATTTCAACAACAGCATTGGGGCTTGCCAGGTAATCGCAAACACTTTTTACCGCACAATCGGAAAGCGATGAATTATTAACTATAAACAAGCTGTCGATGGATCCGGCACTTATGCTATCGAGGCCGGATAAACTGGTCAGGTTGGGGTTGTCATGAATATTTAAGAATCCCCCGATGGAGGTCAAAACAAGTAAACCATCTAAGCTCAAGATATTATTTCCACTAATTTCAACATCACCTTCAATCTCTGTACAATTGGGATAGTTGCTTTGGAAATTATCGATTTGTGCCTGGATAGAGAAGGTGATGCCATTGGGAAAGCAATGTGGATATTCAAGAATACTTACAATGTCAGAATCAAAAGAACCTCCCGGCCAACCCCCACCAAAATAAGCCTTATCACCATAAGCAGCGCATCCGTACCAGATACGGGCAGGATCGAGATTAGTTGCTTCATAGTTCCATTCCCCAGTTTCAGGATAATAAATATCAATTATTCCATTTGCTGGTCCAAACACACCACCACCCGATATAAAATCAGTCTCCCCTGCAAAAACCAGGGCATCCTTTACCTTTAAAGCCCGAACAATTCGGGGAACGGATAATGTTTGCACTTCCCAGGTTTCGGTATCAATATTATAAATATCCACAACATTGCTACTTAAGCTGTTCGCCAATGCACCACCGGCAAAATACACCTTATTCCCATAGGCAACAGCAGCTGGAAACGAACGGGCCTGGGAAAGGGTTTCATAAAACCAGTCACCCGTATTGATATCATATATTTCAACAAGGTCTGTTCCCACACCTAACGCAGGAGCACCGCCAGCGAAAAACACTTTTCCTCCTGCAGCGGTAACACCTATCGCAGCTTTTGGCTCAGTTAAATATAGTGGTGTGTCCCATGTTTCTGTTTCCGTATTATAAACATCAATAACATCATAAAAAGCAACATTGTACCCCCAAAACATACCACCTGCAAAAAATACTTTATTCATGTGGCAAGTTGCACCTATCAAACTTCTGGCTTCGGAAAGATATTTTACAGTCCACTCTCCGGTAGCTTTATCGTAAATATCAACATCATTAAAATTTTGATTTCCAGGCCAGTTATTACCCCCGGCAATAAAAACCATCCCATTACACGAAACTGAAACTGTAATCCATCGCAGGGCAGATTGTGACTCATACGAAGCCCACTCATCTTCACCCACATCGTAAATATCAATGACGTTTGTAAACGAAAGGTTATACAAGCGGCCTTGTGAAAAGAAAATACTGTCGTCCATTGCAGTTGCACTAAGGCCTTCGCGTGCATTGCTTAGTTTACCTTCTGACCAGTTCCATTCCTGCGCCTCAGTGCAAAAAGAGCAGGCAATTAAAATAATCATTGTTAGTTTTGTTTTCATAATAGTCTCCTTTTTTAAAGTTAATGTTCTTATTTTTTTGCTAATGATATTTTAAAATTTTCCTTGTTTTTATTCCATTGTTGGTTTTCACCACACAGAAATACACCCCCGGCTCCAAATCCCCAGTTTCTAAATCTATTTTTTGCAAGCCGGCATTTTGGCAATCCCTGGCAATGGTTTTGAGTAGCCGTCCTATCTGGTTGTAGATGTTTACTTCAAGCCTACCCGGTTCCTGTAGATTAATTTCAAGGGTAGCGGAATTGGTGAAGGGGTTGGGGAAGATTGAAAACGCATTATGAGGAATTGTTTCTTCAACACCCAAAACACAAATACCTTCAATAACTACCCGGCTCTCGCAGCCCGGGGCATTGTCATGAATTTCAGCTGTACCATTCAAGCTAAGCAGATAATCGCAAATATTGGTAATAGCACAATATGAAAGTGCGGAATTATTAGTTATAAATAAACTATCTATAGAACCTGCTTCAATATTTTCAAGTCCTGTAAAAGTAGTCAGGTTGGGGTTGTCATGAATATTCAGGTGTCCACCAATAGCAGTCAAAACAATCAGGCTGTCTAATTTAGTTATGTTCGTTCCGCAAATTTCAACATCCCCTTCAATTTCGGTACAGCCGGGATAGTTGCTTTGGAAATTATCGATTTGTGCCTGGATAGAGAAGGTGATGCCACCATACAGGCATTGGCTTTCGCAAGCCTCTTCTACTTGTTGCCGGCTGTTGCATCCAGGGGCGTTATTAGATATAGTCACAGTGCCATTTGGGCTGGATAGATAATCGCAAATACTTTGGATATTGCATTCTGCAAGGAAAGGATTATACAATATTTCTATATTTTCAATAGTTCCTTCAGCTATATTGTCAAGCCCCGATAAAGTAATCAGGGAATAATTGAGACCCCAACTAACAGAATAGCCAATATACAAGTCGCCGGCGATAGTAGTTAAATTTTCCAATCCTGTTAAACTGACCAGGTCAGCATTTCCTGTTATTTCAAGATTTCCTCCAATGGAAGCCAAACTCTCAAGGCCCGACAGGCTGGTCAAGGCATCGTTATTTAAAATCAAAAGGCCACCCCCGTTGGAAGCCAAACCCTCAAGCCCCGACAGGCTGGTCAGTGCAACGTTATTTTTAATCATAAGGTGTCCCCCTATGGAAGTTAGCTCCTCCAGGCCCGAGAGGCTGGTCAGGGAAGTGTTGTCGAAAATCTCAAGGTATCCTCCTAAGGAAGTCAAATTGTCAAGGCCTGATAAACTGGTCAGGGAGTTATTGCCGGAAATACTAAGGTATCCTCCTAAGGAAGTCAAATTGTCAAGGCCTGATAAACTGGTCAGGGAAGTATTGTCGAAAATCCCAAGATATCCTCCTAAGGAAGTCAAATTGTCAAGTCCCGATAAAGTTACCAGAGATGGATTTCCATACCCACTATTTGAATAACCAATATTCAAGTCTCCGGCGATAGAAGTCAAATTTTCCAGGCCTGTAAAACTGGTCATGATAGCGTTAGCAGAAATACTAAGGTCTCCTGGGATGAAAGTCAGGCCACCCAAGCCCGAAAGGTCTGACAATGCACCATTCCCCTGAATCTCAAGATATCCCCCGATAGAAGTCAGGCCACCCAAGCCCGTAAGGTCTGACAGTGCACCATTCCCCTGAATCTCAAGATATCCCCCGATAGAAGTCAGGCCACCCAAGCCCGTAAGGTTTGACAGTACACCATTCTCCTGAATCTCAAGATATTCCCCGATAGAAGTCACGCCACCCAAACCCGTAAGGTCTGACAGTGCATCATTCCCCTGAATCTCAAGATATCCCCCGATAGAAGTCAGGCCACCCAAGCCCGAAAGGTCTGACAGTACACTATTCCCCTGAATCACAATATATCCTCCGATGGATGCCAGGCCACCCAGGCCCGTAATGTTTGACAGTGCAGAATTATTTCTAATCTTAAGATATCCTCCTATGGAAGTCAAATTGTCAAGGCCTGATAAACTGGTCAGGGAGTTGTAGCCGGAAATACTGAGGTATCCCCCGATGGAAGTTAAAACATTTAACCCATCCAAATTGGTTATTCCCCCCCCTTCAATTGTAACATCCACTTCAATTTCAGTACATCCGGGGTAATTGATTTGGAAGTTATCGATTTGTGATTGTAAATAAAAATAATAATTTCCATAGGGTAAACAAGGAAGCGTTATTCCACATCCACCTGCTATTTCCCCCGGGTAATTACAACCGGTGGCATTGTTATTAATCGTAACAATGCCACCCGGAGCAGATAAATAATCACAAATACTATTTACTACACATTCCGATAATGAGCCATTATTGATGATGGTAAGATCGGTAATGGATCCGGCTTCGATATTGTCCAAACCCGTTAAACCAATAAGGGAATTGTTGTTTTCAATCCGAAGTTCTCCCGCGATAGAAGTCAGGCTCTCAATGCCCGATAAGCTGGTTAGAATATCACTGTTAATTAAACTAAAATCACCACCAATTGATGTTAAGCTTTCCAATCCTGAGATATTGTCAAGTGAGTAAATGTAGCCCAGGTAAAGAGAACCGCCAATGGAAACCAAATTATTGAGCCCTTCTAAACTGCTGAGATTATTGGCATGTATGTAAAGATCGCCACCAATGGAGTTTACCAGTCCTAAGCCTTCCAAATTATTGATACCATCTCCCACAATTGTTATATCACCCCCTAATTGTGTACAACCCGGGTAATTGACCTGAAAATTGTCAATATCTGCCTGACTATAGAAGTTGTAAATGCCGTAAGGCAGGCAGGGCAAGGTAATTCCGCAGGCAGCAGCTACTTCAGGCGGGTTGTTGCAACCAGCTTGATTCCAATTAATATCAACGACACCATTCGGTGAGGAAAGGTAATTGCATATACTTTCTGCTTCACACTCAGATAAAGCGTCGTTATACTTGATATAAAGATCTCCACCAATAAAACCCACATTATTTAACGCTGCTATATTGGTAAGTGCCAGATTTCCCTGCGGTCCCATCGGCCTCGGGAATGCTTTGCCGATCCTCAGATTCCTGCCAATGTACGACAGGTTTTCCAGACCCGATAGCGTAAGTAAGTAATTATTACCATAAATTTCCAGATCATGGCCTATTGAATTGAGGTTAGTTAAACCTGATAAGTCTGGTGCATTTGTATAGGAAATTATACAGCTTCCACCAACTGTACTGATATTATTGAGCCCCGACAAACTATTCAAATTCCAACCACCAGTAATATTTAAATCCCAACCCACGTCAGTAATATTTTCCAGCCCTGTTAAATTGGGCATCTCTGAACTAATGTAAATAAAAACACTGGCTGCTACATAGCTTAAATTTTCCAGACCTGACAGGCCTGCCAGAATACGGTTATGATCAATTGTAAGCGATCCGGCAAGAGAAGGTATCAATTCCAATCCTGCTAAATCCGTGAGGCTGAAATTATAGATAATAGCAAGATTTTTCCCTATACTTCCTAATCCTGACAGCGAGGAAATACTGTTGAGATGATAATTTCTTTCAATCCAAAGATCCCTTCCAATGAAGGTGAGGTTTTCAAGACCGGACAGGTTTTCAAGCCAATCATTTTCAGTTATCGTCAATACTCCACCAATCGATACCAGGTTTTCCAGCCCTGACAAATCCGGCAGCGTGTCGTTTTCGTTAATCCACAGGTTAGCTCCCACGGAAGTTATCATATTCAGGCCGGATAGGTTGAGGATATCATTCCCCTGTATCGTAATGTTTCCAGCAATTTCACTGCAATCGGGATGGTTAACCGGGAAACTATCGACTTCTGCCTGGCTGTTAAAAATGATACCCCCGGGCAAGCATCCCACCGGATCGCCAACTATAATTAAATGGTTGTTGCTCCTACTATAATTCAACCCATTTATTTCATCTGAATAATATCCTCTTGCTGCGTCTCCAAGCATATAGTCCAGGAAGAATGTTCCTGTCTGGCTGTCAGTAAATATTTCGATGCTTGATACAATCGAGTCATTACCATGAGCAATCAACTTATCCTCCAGACCTACCCACCAATAATAGTTTTCGAGTGGCGGATCAATTGCGTTCATTTGTTGTACCAGGTCTCCCGAATAAATAAAAACACCCTCGTTGTTTAAAGTTGTATTATTGTATTCAACCGAATCTGCTATCGTCCATCCCTGGGGCAATAGAATACCAAAGTAGGCTTCTACTAAATCCTCAGTACCAAAATTGACAGAGACACTAATCTCCACATCAAAAAAGCTATCCGGATCGGCCTGGTAAGGCTGGTTTATAAAATCGAATTTGTAGCAGCCTGCAAAAAACAATGTGAGGATTATTGTGGCTGCGATCTGGGTTTTGTACTTTAAATTTTTCATGATGTTGTGTTTTTTGTGAGTCTTCAGTTAGCAGTCGGCAGTCTTTTTAGTACTAAGTGCCGACTGGGAACTGCCGACTGTATTTATAATTTTATAATTTTCACTGTCTCTATCCCATCCCCGGTTTTCAGCACACAGAAATACACCCCTGGCTCTAATTCACTGCCATCCAGCACCACCTGGTAAACCCCCTTTTCCTGAAACTCATCAACCAGTGTGACTAATTCCTGGCCATTTGCTTTTTGGATTTCCATCCACACGTAAGAATCCTGTTGTAGCGAATAAGTGATGGTAACACTGCTTTGGAAGGGATTGGGATAAATGCCCGTTGAATGAACATTTTCTTCTCTGTCCATTTCAACGAAAATAGAATTTTCGGGATTGAGGTAAAAAGTATGGTGTTTGGTATCTCCATCAATAATTTGGAAATCGTTGAGGGTTTGTTTTTGGTAACCAAAGGCTTCGCAGCTAATGTTGTAAGTGCCGCCGGGTAACGAAAGCGTGTAGTGGCTACCGAAAGGAGTGGTGTAGGTTACTGCACCATAATCGCTATCCTGGGCCGAAACCCAAGCGTTTTCAATACTCGAGTGGCTTATGGCATCTCTTACAAATCCCTGGAGTTTTCCGATAAATCCGCCAATGGCGGCCTGCACGGGATCACAAATCACAGATTCACCTTCGGGATACAAGGCCGTAACGGCGTACCAGTAGCTTCCATCCGGGAGCCCGGGATCAGTGTAGCTAAGGTCAGGAGAACCCTCTTCAATAAGCAATCCATCCCGATAAACGTTATAGCCCAGTACATCTTCAGAGGCTGGCGCTTCCCAGCCAAGTATAACATCGCTGCCTGTAATTTGCAGTGTGAGGTTTTCGGGCGGGGGCAGGTAATTGCAGGCTTCAACTACCTCTCCAGGACTATTGCAGCCCGGGGCATTGCCATAGATTTTAAGAATTGGGTTGGCGCTGGTGAGGTAATCACAAATAGAATGTGCGTGGCACGAAGACAATGAGTCGTTGAACCTGATGGTAAGTTCTTCAATAGAACCTGCTTCGATATTTTCAAGCCCCGTAAGACTGGTAATGACATCATTTGAAGCAATGTAAAAGTAGCCATAAATAGAAGTTAGTGCTTCCAGCCCCGAAATATCGGTCAGTGAGTTGTTGGCATAAAATTTAAGGTATCCACCTATGCTTGTCAAATTAGATAAACCATTAAATTCTGTCAATGCCGGATTTGCCCAAATTTTCAAATATCCTCCTATGGCACTTAAAACACTCAATCCATCGAGGTTAAAAATATCGTCCCCGCTAATCATGACATACCCTTCAATCGTGCCACAATCAGGGTGGTTATTTTGAAAGTTATCAATTTCTTCCTGGGTAGAAAAAATGATTCCATCAGGCAGGCAATGCGTTTCGCAGGCGGCCTGGACCTCCAGTTGACTGTTGCAACCCTCAGCATTGTCATGTATGTCTATGATACCGGTTGGGCTTATTAAGTAATCGCAAATGTTTTGCACATCGCAGTTCGATAAAGAGCTATTATTGTAGATATGTAAGTTGTTGACAGAAGCAGGGTCAATATTGACCAATCCCGTTAAACATCCAAGCATTGGATTATCATGAATATTCAAGCTTCCACCAATAGAGGTTAAAACTATCAGGCCATTTAATTTAGTAATGTCCGTTCCACAAATTTCAACATCCCCTTCAATTTCGGTACAGCCGGGATAGTTGGTTTGGAAGTTATTTATTTCTTCCTGGGTTGTAAATGTGATCCCATAGGGGAGGCAATCATTTACGCAGTCCTCTATTATTTCCTCAGGGCTGTAGCAACCAGGAGCATTGTCATGAACCTCAATGGTTCCATTTGGTGCTGCCAGGTAATCGCAAATACTTGTTACCGCACATTGCGACAGGAGGGGGTTGTCATAAATGAAAAGGTTATCGATTGTACCTGCATCGATGCTGCCGATGCCAAAAATATCCTGAAGCATATCGTTTTTGTAAACGCTAAGGTCTCCTCCAATCGAACCTACATTATCCAAACCCGATAAAGAGTGCATGTTATCATTGTATGAGACTCTAATTCCTCCACCAATCACGCTTACTTCATCCAGACCTGCTAAGTCGGTCAAAATATCATTATTATGTATGAAAACATCTTCGCCAATGGAAGTCAGACTATCCAATCCTGTTAATCTGGTTAGGGCAACATTGTGAACTATACCAAGGAACCCTCCGGTAGAAGTAAGATTCTCCAACCCTGTTAAACTGCTTAGGGCATCACTGGCATATATATATAAGTCTCCTCCAACAAAAGTCAGATTTTCCAAGCCAGATAAATGTGTTAGGGCATCATTACTATTTATAGTAAGGCATCCCTCAACAGAAGTAATACCCTCCAATCCGATAAGATTGGTCAAGCCAACATTGTCATAAATATAAAGACCTCCAAGAGAAGTCAGATTCCCTAATCCTGTTAAACTTTCAAGAGAATCGCAATACTTTATCGTTAGGTTTCCCCCGATGGAAGTTAAAACATTTAACCCATCCAAATTGGTTATTTCCTCCCCTTCAATGGGTGTGCCTACAATATGATGTTTAAATATCTTTTTGTATCTTTGCTATATTAATTGATATTAAAGGTTTTTAACCCAACACTAAATGAAAATATTAGAAAAAAATAGAAAAACAATTGTTGTTCAA
>Ga0307990_1000025_pt1 | contig 132166 bp, 111 predicted proteins | sample EllFjometagen129_FD_203168 | JGI IMG/M metagenome (GOLD analysis project Ga0307990, IMG submission 203168) | Marine microbial communities from Ellis Fjord, Antarctic Ocean - #129 | ecosystem: Environmental > Aquatic > Marine > Unclassified | place: Southern Ocean | collected 2014-10-08 | reverse complement strand
TCCTTTAAGCCCGGTATCTCCAGAATCGACGATAAAGTCGAATTTAAGAGCATTGTCAGGATAGACTCTTATTCCACGAAGAATGGCTGGGGTGAAGGCCGGGCTTAAAGAAACCATAGATCCTGGCGCAGGCAGTCCTGACATACTCTGCGCTAGGGCTTGATTAGGGCATACGCTATTAACTGCAAAGAAAAAGACGATAGCTAATACAATGCATTTAAGCGTAATATGACGTTTTTGATAATAATAAAACATACGTCCTTTCTTCGTGTTCATCTATCTTTCATATAAGCTTCTACCCTAACTATAAAAGTATAGATTATATATATGCGAATTAAAGGGGTTTTCAGGGGTTTCGGGAAAGCGTTTTCTTTAAATGAGTGCATAAGTTATGAAGCAAAGGCTCTTTAACTTATAAGTGCGAATTTATTTCGCATGTGAAGCGTGCGAAAAGAAGAGATATAAAGTATATTTATATTAATATTTAAGGAAGGTGTTTAAGAATTCAGATTTAAAACAAAAACAAACTCGCCTCTTGGGGATTTCTTAAGGAAATAAGAAATAAGCTCGCTTGCTTTGCCTTTTTTTACTTCTTCAAACTTTTTAGTCAATTCTCTGGCACAAACAACCACAGGATCGCCTAAAACATTTTTGATATCTTCAAGCGTTTTGATAACGCGATGCGGCGCTTCATAAAAAAGCATAGTTCTTTTCTCATTCTCAAAAGTTTTTAATTTTTTCTGGCGCGCTACAGACTTTACAGGCAAAAATCCTTCAAAACAAAAATTGTTTGCCGGCAATCCAGAAACCGTTAAAGCCGCAACAAAAGCAGTTGGACCAGGAATAGCTGTAACCGCAATATTATTTTCTTTTGCAATTTTAATTAAAACATAACCTGGATCACTAATTCCGGGTGTTCCCGCATCAGAAACAAGAGCGACATCTTTTTCTTCTTTTAAAAGATTTAAGATATACGCAGATTTTGATGTTTTGTTATACTCATAATAACTTGTTAACGGCGTTTTAATTTCATATTTCGAGAGAAGAGTTTTGGTGTGACGGGTATCTTCAGCAGCAATTAAATCGACGCTGTTAAGTGTTTCAATAGCGCGCAGGGTGATATCTTTTAAATTTCCAATAGGAGTTGAAACGATATAGAGCATTATTCAACCGTAACAGATTTAGCTAGATTTCTTGGTTGATCGACATCGCTACCTCGAGCAACAGCAATATAATAAGCAATAAGCTGCAAAGGCACAACAGTAACAAGCGGAGTCAACATCTTTTGGATTGAAGGAATGTAAATAACGTTATTAGCATGTTGCTTAATTCTCTCGTCGCCCTCTGTTGCAATCGCAATAATTCTTCCTTTACGGGCTCGAATTTCTTGAATATTAGAAATCATTTTTTCATAAGTGTCTGACTCAGGAACAATACAAACAACAGCACGATATTCGTCGATTAAAGCAATAGGCCCATGCTTCATTTCGCCAGCGGCATAACCTTCGGCGGGAATATAAGAAATTTCCTTAAGTTTTAAAGCTCCCTCTAAAGCTGACGGGAAATTAATATTTCGTCCCAAAAATAAAAAACATCCAAAATGTGAATTAGCTTTCGCAACTTTAGAAATTTTTAGCTTTAACTTTAAAACTTTGGAAATAGCATTGGGTATCTTTTTAAGACCAAAAATAATTTCTTTGGCTTTGCGCGGTTTAATTTTATTTCTAACCATCGCAAGCTTTAAAGCAAATAAATATAACATTCCAAGCTGAGCCGTATATGCCTTCGTCGAGGCAACACCAATTTCTGAACCAGCATGCGTATATAAAATCCCATCGGATTCTCGCGTCAAAGAAGATCCTACGACATTGCAAATCGAAACAACTTTAGCTCCTTTAGATCTTGCCTCTCGAATTGCCGCTAACGTATCTGCCGTCTCTCCGGACTGACTGATCGCAATCACAAGAGTTTCTTTGTCAATAATCGGCGTACGATATCTAAACTCACTTGAAACATCAATTGAAACAGGAACGCGTGAGAATTCTTCAATAATATATTTTCCAACTAATCCCGCATGATACGCTGTTCCGCAAGCAACAATAATAATATTCTTGATTCTTTTAAGCTCAGCATCTTTTAAAGAAAGCCCATCTAAAACAACTTTATTATTTTTAATTCGACTTGAAAACATGCGCGACAAAACTTTAGGCTGTTCATAAATTTCTTTAAGCATGAAATGAGCAAAACCTTCTTTTTGCACAGCATCAATCTCAAGCGAAACTTTACAAACCTCATGCTTAACAGGATTACCATTAAGATCAAAAATCGATATCTTTTCTCGTCGGATGTCTGCGATCTCTCCATCTTTAAGATAAATAATCTTTCGCGTCTTTTCTAAAATCGCTGGAACATCTGAGGCAATAAAATTCTCTTTTTGGCCAACGCCAATAATAAGTGGTGATCCTAATCGAGCAGCAATAAGCTGATCAGGATGATCAACGCCAATCACACCAAGAGCAAATGATCCTCTTAATTTGCACACAGTTTTTTGAACAGCTTTAAACAAATCACCTTTATACACAGAATTGATTAACTGCACAATCACTTCTGAATCTGTTTCAGAAAGAAATTTATAACCTTTTTTCTTTAAAGAATCTTTGATCTCTTGATAATTTTCAATAATCCCATTATGGACAATTAAAAACTTTTTTGTTGAATCAAAATGAGGATGAGCGTTGGCTTTTGTTGGTCTTCCATGCGTAGCCCAGCGCGTATGAGAAATACCTAAAGAACCAACTATTGAATTATGACTCTTAAGAAGATCCATTAAATTCTGAATCTTCCCCTGTGTTTTTAGAAGATTAATTTTATGCTTTTTTTCATTCAAAACGCCAACACCACATGAATCATACCCCCGATATTCTAAGCGCTTTAAAGCGCTCAATAAAATCGGTTGGGCATTCTTATTTCCAATGTAGCCGACAATTCCGCACATAAAATTTACTTTTTAACAATCTTTTTTGTAACTTTTTTCTTTGCAGTCTTCTCTACAGGACGAACATTGACAAAAGTAACTGCTTTGTTATATGTTCCTTTTTTTCGGGTAAAATAAACTTCGCCATCACAAGCCGCCGTAAGATGCATCCTGCCTGCCACATTGATACCTGGCTTCCACTTATCCCCTTGACGCGTTAACACAGTTCCGGCTTTCACTGTTGATCCGCCAGACACCTTGATTCCTTTTGTTTCTTTATAATTAATTTTTGATAAACCACCGACTTTACTCATTAACTGCCTCCTTTAAACATATCTTTTTTATCTTATTTTAAAATACTATCAATTTTCTTCTTTAAATCCTCGACACTTCTAGCTGTCGTTTTCTTACCATTTATAAAAAATGTTGGCGTTCCTCTAACACCTGACTTTTGCGCAACAACTATAGCCTCTTGAATCATTTTCTCCAACTGAGCATCTTGATTTTTAAGCTTTTGCTCGAACTCATCTGGATTGATTCCAAGCTGTGAAGCGTACACTTTATATTGCTCTTGACTTAATTGCTTCGCATTCAAAAAAAGCAAATCAAGCATTTCCCAATATTTTCCATGTTGCTTTGCTACCAAAAGTGCCTTTGTTGCAGGTTTAGCTTGTTTATGATAATTCAACGGAAAACTCATAAAAACATAATTAACATCATCAGGATATGCATTTATCGCTTCCATTACAATTGGATGAAATTTCTGCGAATAAGGACACTGGAAATCAGAAAATTCTACAATAGTTACCTTTGCATCTTTTTTTCCTTTAATCGTCGCTTTTGAAAGATCAATATCGTAGACTTTATTAGGATCCGCTACTCCTGGCCTTTTTTGATTCTTTACAGCTCCCGTTTTAACACCTTGAAGCATAACAATAATTTTCTTTTGATCCTTTGTAATCCCATTAAGTTGAGTCTCGATACGAGCTTGATAAATAGAATTTTTTCTGTACTCATTAACTTTTACAGCAAACACAACAACAAGAAAAAACACAATACAAACAAAAATCATAATTTTCTTTAACATATGTTTCCTTTCTTCATTCTACTTTTTGCCAAACTAGAATGAACGATTTTACCTTAGAACGCCTCATTTGGCAAATAAATTCTAGAGCCCAACTCCTCCGTAATAAGAAACAATATGTTTAATATCTTTCCAGCGCCAACCGCCTCCCTTACAACCAAAAATAGCAATAATCAAATCATCACCCTTATAAGACGTATATCCAACAAAACATGATTTTGCAGCTCGAGTATATCCAGTCTTTCCAAACAACTTTTGCTTCCAGTCAAAAGACAAAATCTTATTATGACTTTTAACAGTTATTTTACGCCCCTCTTCAGAAATAATTGTCTTGCTCTTATACGTTATCGCTTTTCTAAAAAAATCATGCTTTAATGCTTGTCTAAAAATTAAATACATATCATAAGCTGTTGTGTATTGCGTTCCCTTTTTCGTTGGAAGACCATTAGAATTCGCAAATTTTGTATCCCGACATCCCAGTTGACGCGCTCGTTTATTCATGAGAGCAACAAACTTTTTTTCTGTGCCAGAAACAGCCTCTGCTAAAGCCACGCTTGCATCATTTGCTGAGCGCAATAAAATCGCAAACAAAAGATCCGAAGTTTTATATCGATCACCTGGACGAGCATAAATTTTGCTCGGCTCAGGATATGTAGAATTCTTACTAATTTTAACCATATGATTCAAGGGCAATTTCTCTAAAACTAATAAAGCTGTCATAACCTTAACCGTGCTTGCTGGCAAAACCCTCTTGTGAACATTCTTTCCGTACAAACGCCGAACTTTCGTACTATTAGAAAATATTGCAGATTTTGCAGAAACTCGGTATCTCTTCTTAGCTTCAACGTTCGACGGTACAATAAAGAAGAATACAAAAAAAAGAATAAGGATATTAAAAGAAATTTCTCGAGATTTAAATGTCATAATTTTATTTTAATCGCTGAAAAGATAAAAAGATTATTTTTTGAATTAAAGTTTTATAGTCCATGCCAACTTTTCCAGCTGATTGAGCCACTTCATCACATCGAGCGATGCAAGGATTTGCATTTGGCTCAATAATATAAATTCTTCCATTGCTTGTCACTCGAATATCAAACCGAGCATAACTTTGAATATTAAGCGCTCGATAAGCACGCTTACATGTTTCCTTGATACACTCTTCTAAATCACCTGTAAGCTTTCCTATAAAAACACTTTTGATATCCCATTTTTCCCGATACTTATCATCCCATTTTGCTTTATATGTTGCAATGCGAGGTTCGTCTTCAGACATTTTTCCAAACTTCATTTCTCGCAAAGGAAGAACTTTTAATCTTTTGCTTCCGAACATACTGACATACATTTCTCGTCCTTCAACATATTCCTCAGCAATAGCGTCAGATTTCATATTTTCATGAATAAAGCGAATCCTTTCGATAAAAGTTTCCTCCTTATCAACAACTGATGCTAATGATATTCCTCTAGAGGCCTCCTCGCTTAAAGGCTTAACAACCACAGGAAGCTTTATTGTCTTTGGTAACCAGACACGACGCCCTCGATAGAATGTATAAAATCGTGGAACACGAATACGATGAAATCGAAGAATTTTTTTAGCCAAAGCCTTATCATTACAAATAAATAAACTTTCAGCAGAAGCCCCCGTATAGGGAATACCAAGCATTTCAAAAAGTCCGGCAATATTTTTATCCAAACGAGATTCTTGATTAAACACTTCGGCTAAATTAAAGATTACATCTGGCGGAAACTCTTTCACTTCATCTAAAAGCGGAACAATATTATTAAAAAGACCAAGCATTCGCACAGTGTGACCATTTTCCAAAAGGGCGCGATAAACATCGCTCTCTGTATACCAGTTATCTTTATCTTTAAATTCTTCTTTAAAATCATATCCTCTTGGCTTAATATAAGGGCTATCAAAAACTAATAAAACTTTAAGTCTCTTTTTCATAAAATTATTTCTTATCCCCTCGAAACCAACCTGTATAAACATAATTAAGCGTGAGCGCTGTAATATACGTAGAAATTTTTAAAATCGCCATACTTTCTGAATCCTCAGTAACAAGATTAAGCGCACGACATCGCAGGCAAACATCTCTAAACAAATCATTAATAATATATTTCTTTTCTCCTGTCCACATCGAAACATTGTCAAGTATTTCTCGACGGTATTTTATTATACTTTTAGCCGCTGGCGGCATTTTCTTATTTTCTTCTGTACGTTGCAGGAAAATACGTTTTAAGTTTTCATCATGAAAATGAGGAGAATCTTCTGCATGAAATCTTTTTTTCCTTTTATAGTGATTTTTAAGCGTTCGCTTTAATTTTGAAGCTTGCCAAAATTTTCTTCCCTTCTTAACAATCGGATCTTTTTCCTGAATCGAACACATAACAAACTCAACATATTCTAACTTCTTTATCGCTTTCCAATTTTTATACTGATTTTTCCAATCCGAATCAGGAGTCAACCAAACAGCAAATGTTTCTGCAAAATCTTCGTCCGGATGATATTGCGCATAAAATCCATCTAAATGACGAACAAAATTCTTGCTATGAGGACGATATCGATAAGTATCATTATATTCCTTAGAAGAGTGACCAAAAATCTTCTGCCATTTTCTTTTTTTGTACAAATGATAAGCATAGCTAACAGCATGGCCCAATTCGTGACGCAAGAGCTGCAAGCATGTTTTTTTAGTTCCACCCTCAACATCAAGCATCATCTTTTGTTCAAGCTTTATAAGCGTAGAATCTACTAAATAAAAAGGAACACCTATGACAGGTTCATCTTCAGGAGTAAGCCATTCATCCGCTAAATAAAAATCAGGCTTAAATTTAAGTTTTTTATCTTCGAGCTCTTTGCAAACCTCTGCGATACACTCCTGCACCCACGATCCTGAAATCTGAATCGGAAGCTCACAAAGCCTGAGACCTAAGATTTTCTCTTCAGACATACCAGATAAGCTGATTGAAGATTTCTCACGTCTTATTTTTTGATTTTTCATTGATAAAAAATTATACCATAGCTCATAGCCCTTTTCTTTAAAAAGATCACAAGAATTACTTTACACATCTTTGTTCTTAGTTTTTTGAATCAAACAACTATCACCAGCGAATTTTATTATTCTTAACAGACAAAAAAAGTTTTTTTTGTTATGATGTATGAGAAAAACAAAAGAAAGGATTTTATGTGGCTTGAATACACTATTTTAGGAATCGTTCAAGGTATTGCAGAATGGCTACCCGTAAGCTCAGAAGGTCTTGTTAGTTTAATAAAAATACATTTCTTTCCCTCTGATAATATGTTTAACATTATTAAGCTCGCTCTTTTTTTGCATCTTGGAACATTTTTCTCTGCACTCGTCTATCTCAGAAAAGATGTGGCTCGTCTTTTTAAAACACTATTTCACTATAAGAAATCTAGCGTTGAAAACAAAAAAACTCTAATGTTTTTAATAACTTCAACCATCGTTAGCGTTATCTTAGCTCTCGGGATTGTTTTAATCGTTTCTAAGATAGCCGCTTCTATGGGTCATCCTGGAAAAATTATCGCCGGTGGAATTGGAATCCTGCTTATCTTAACCGGCATTTTACAGCTCACAATAAAAAAGACAGGTATTCGAGAAATTAAAGATCTCACCAAGAAAGATGCTATTCTTTTAGGACTAATGCAAGGCTTTGCAGCACTTCCTGGACTATCTCGATCAGGATCGACGATAGCGATGCTTCTTTTAAGACAATTTGACAAAAAAACAGCTCTTAAATTAAGCTTCTTAATGAGCCTTCCGATTGTTTTGATTGGCAATATTTTCTTAGCTTTTAAATATTTTGATCCTAATCTCGAATCTCTTTTGGGATTTTTATTCTCATTTGTATTTGGTCTTCTAACAATCCATAGTCTTTTTAAAATCGCTGAAAAAATTAATTTTGGATACTTTGTTCTTCTCTTCGGAATCCTAACGATTTTCTCACTTTTTATATAAAAAAGAGACCCAAAAGAGTCTCTTTTATATTGGTAGCCCCAACGAGATTTGAACTCGTGTCTGATGACTGAGAATCATCTGTCCTAACCAGGCTAGACGATGGGGCCATATCTATTAACGCTTAAAATATTTTAAGCTTCACTTACAAAATTATTTCCTATAAAACAAAACTAACAAGTGGATAAAATAATACCACATCCCTTAAAATGGTCAACAAAAAAATACCGGCTTTGATTCTAAATCGCAATTAAGGTTGACATCAAAAAATCTACCATCTACTATAGAAGACAAGGTTATCAATTAATACTAATATTATTATACTATGTCTATTCAAATCGGTATCGGCTTTAGCAAAGACGAAAATCCATTTCGCGCGGCACAAAATGCCGCTATCCAGGCCAAGGTTCAAGCTCAAGGCGCCCCCATCCAACTCGTTATTGTTTTTGCAACAATACACTACAGTCGGATTGAGGCAATTCGAGTTATCAAAGAAAGCTTTCCTGAAGCAAAAATTGTTGGCTGTTCAACCAGCGGGCTTATTCTTTCAAAGACAATCGAAACTTGGGGAATTTCTGTTCTAGCCATTGCGTCTAAAGAAATTCATTTTGGAACAAGCTGCGTAAAGAATATCAGCGAAGGAAAGATAAGTGCTACTTCTAAAAAGCTTGTTAAGCAAGCGCTTGATAACTTTGGCCTAGATCGAAGACAACTCTCTCTTCTTTTAACCGATGGACTTTCTCAAAATAATTCAATTCTTCTTAAAGACGTCCAGCATTCGCTTGGGCTATTTTCTCCGATTCTCGGTGCTGGAAGTAGTGATAATTTTCAATCAAAAAAAACTTATCAATTCTTTGACAATGAAATTCTTACTGACGCTGCAATTGCTATTATCATGGGAGGTCAAGTTGCAACAGGATTTTCAAGCCATCATGGCTGGAAACCCTTAGGGAAACCGCGCATCATTACAGACTCAGAAAGAAACATTATTAAAAAGATTAATAATAAAAAAGCCATTTCCATTTATGAAGAATTCTTTGCTGAACAAGCTATAAGCCTTTTTTCTCATCGATTAAATCGCATGAGAGATTTTTATCCTTTAGGGATGCTTATTGAAGGACAAGAAAAATATCTTTTACAACAAGTCGTTGATGTTGCTGAAGATGGATCTTTAATTTGCCAAGGAGAAGTTCCGGCAGGAACCGAAGTACATATTATGATCGGAAATAAGGATTCTTGCCGGCATTCTACCCTTAATGCAGCTTGTGAAGTTAAAGAATCGCTTTTAGGAAAAACACCCGATTTGATTATGATTTTTGAATCTGCTTCAAGACAAAAACTATTAGGTCGCAATGTTTTTCAAGAAATTCAAATCATCAAAGAAGTCTTAGGAGAGAATGTTCCTATCTTCGGCATGTACGCCTACGGTGAATTTGCGCCTTTAGGAATACCCGAAAAGGCCAATGAAAGTTTCTTGCAAAATGAAACAATATCTATTTTAGCTATTGAAAACCACAAATTTTATTAGTATATTAAACATAAGAATCTTTTTACATTCAAAATAAAACTATGTTAAACATAACCAGCTCCTCAATTGATCTTAGCTTCTTTGCCATCGTTGGAATTGCAATTCTAACAATGATTGCTGCTCTTGTTTTTGTTTTGATTGGAAAAATCGATCAAGTTAAAGAGCTTAAATTTGCTCTAAAGAAATTAAAATTATCCTTTAATAGTCTTGATGAGCAAGCAAAACTTATTTTAAAAACTGACCTTGAGCTTAATCGTGCTCAAGAAGAACTCGACAAAAGACTTGCCAGCCTTGATGCGCTTCAGCGAACATCACGTCTCATCAGCACAACTCTCGATGCATCTGAAATCTTTAGAAGACTTGATAAAGCTTTAATGCTCCAGTTTGGCTTTGAACAAATTCTTGTTTTTATATTTGACGCAGAAAAAAATTTAATGACCCGTGTTAATTCTGGATTCTCAGAGAATGCAACCAGGGAAATTGCAACTCGCCTTTTAATAGAATCTATTTTTTCCTCTCTGTTCAAAGAAGGCTATGCTCTTTCATCAGCAACAGTGTCAAAAACAAAGAAAGCAAAAATCACATCCATTTTTGGGTCGCAAAATTTTATTCTTTCTCCTATCTTAACGCAAGATGGCACGATCGGACTCATCTTTGTTGGAAACCAAAGCGAAGCGCAATCCATGTCAGAAGCAGACGAAGAAATGATTTCAATATTAACAAATCAAATCGGTCAATCCCTTGAAAATGCACAGCTCTTCGAACAAGTTTACAAATCACGTCAAGAACTTGAATCAAGAATTCAAGAAAGAACTCGACAACTAGCTTCTGCTCTAGAAAAAGTGCAGAAAATAAGCCGAACTAAAACCGAATTCGTCTCTGCTGTTTCCCATGAGCTTCGAACACCTCTAACTTCAATTAAAGGATACGCAGCAATTTTGATGTCTGGCAAGCTTGGAGAAATTCCAGACAAGGTAAAAGAGCGACTTAATAAAATTAATAAACATTCTGATAATCTTGTTGAACTTATTAACGAACTTTTAGATATTTCTCGTATTGAATCTGGACGCGTTGATATGAAATTTGAAAAAGTTGCAATAAAGAATATCATTGAAAATGCTCGAGATATCCTTATGCCTCAAATGAAAGAAAAACAAATTACATTTTCAACTGAAGTAACAGAATCTTTACCAGATATCGTGGTTGATCAAAAACAAATTGAGCGTGTATTTATCAATCTATTAAGCAACGCTATTAAGTATACAGAGAATGGAAAAATTAGCATCATCGCATCCCACAACGAAAAAGGCATTCTTGTTGAAGTCGAAGATACTGGATCAGGTATTAAATCTGAAGACTTGCCTCGTCTTTTTGATGAATTCTATCGCGTTGAAAATGAACTCAACCAAAATGTTAAAGGAACAGGCTTAGGACTTTCCCTGGTAAAGCATATCGTTACAGCTCACGAAGGAGAAATATGGGCAACCAGCGAAATCGAAGTCGGAACAACATTTCATTTTACGCTTCCCATTAATCAAAAAAAAGAAAATCAAGACGATAAGAATAACACAAATAAAGAATCGTCAGAAAGCTAAGATTATAAATGAATCAACTTAAAATTCTTACCCTAGATGACGACCCAGATATTTTAGATGTTTTAGAACTTACCCTATCCGAAGATTACATTGTTTTTCAAGGCAAAAATGGTGAAGAAGGATTGCGTCTTGCCAAAGCTCATTCTCCAGATCTAATTATTACAGACTACAAGATGCCCGTTATGGATGGACGGCAATTTTGTCGTTTCATTAAAAAAGATATTTTATTACAACACACACCGATTATCATGCTTACAGGAAAAGGCGAAGTTAGAGATAAAGTCGGCGGACTTGAGGCTGGCGCAGACGATTATTTAGTTAAACCTTTTGAGCCCAATGAACTTCTGGCAAGAATCAGAATGATTTTAAGACGAACCAAACGTAGTCTTGATGCAAACCCTTTAACGCGTCTTCCAGGAAATAGCTCAATCATGGACGAGCTTCAATATCGCATACAAGCTCAGAATCCTTTTGCTGTTGGCTATGCGGATTTAGATAAATTTAAAGCCTATAACGATACTTATGGATTCGAGAGAGGCGATGAAATCCTTAAAGAAACCGCGCATATTCTTATTGAAGCCACTCAAGAAAAAGGCAACAGTGAAACATTTGTTGGACACATTGGTGGTGATGATTTTGTTTTTATTTGCGATGATAATCTAGCAGATGGAATCTCACAAGAAGTTATAAGAAAGTTTGACTTAAAAGCACCTCAATTTTATAGCGAAAAAGATCGCATAAGAGGATACATTCTCGCTAAAAATAGACAAGGCGAACAAATTAAAGTTGGATTATTAGCCATTTCGATTGGTATTGTTAGCAGCCGAAAACAAGAAATTTCACATATTGCTCAAGTTGCTGAAATTGGAGCAGAATTAAAGAAATACGCTAAGAGTATTGATGGAAGTTCTTTTGTACGTGATCAACGCATAGAGGAATAGGCTAAGGAAGTGTTTCTGGAACAAATCCTAACGACTCGCCCGGAGGAACGCAGCAAATCGTTACTTTAGCATCATCATAGTCACAATTCCCACTACACCACTGAGCAGTAGCACCATATTCTGAGTTAGGACACAGCGGGAACTCTTCAGAATCTTCAGCAGCAATAGCTCCGCATATTACTCCAACAAGATCATTATCATCAATACAAATTCTCGTAGACTCGTCATCACCGCTACAATTTCCTGCACACCAACTTACAAGCTCTCTGGTTCCAGCAGGACACGGATCTAATGAGGGCAAAGGAGGAAAACCGCCCCACACAACATCGAGAGTTATCACCCCTGCATCAAACATTTTATTGCAACAAAGAGTCACAGCTCCACCCTGACTTGAACAATTTCCTTCACACCACTTAAGAACTTCATAGGCTCCACCAATTCCAGCATAGCATTCATGATATATCGGTGTCCCCCCCCCATCTTCAGTAGGAAGGGCTCTACAAACAAGTGGAGGCGCTTTTGGTGGATCAGGAAGACGAATAACCTCATCACCTACAATCTCCCTTTGAACTTTTGTAAAATAACTCGTCATAGGCCCTCTAACTTCTCCGCCTTCTTCAAAAAATAGCTTGAAGCCTCCGAAGGCAACAAGAGCACAGACCGTTAGAATCAAAAGATATTCTATGGCAATTTGGCCTTTTAAAGTCTTATTTTTCATAATATGGAGAATCTTCACCCTTTAAGTATATCATATTTTTAAAGACTTTAAGTACTTGATAGTCTCTTTGGGCTTCGGCGAGCTAAAGAAATAACTAGCTGTAGCAAGAATATTAGCTCCAGCTTTAACAGCTTCAGGTGCTGTAAGCTCATTAATACCCCCATCTACAGCGATATCTTTATCAAATATATCTCTTAGCTCTTGAATCTTCGGAAGAGCAATAGGCATAAACTTTTGCTTTGCAAATCCAGGATTAACAGACATCACTAAAACACCATCAGCTTTATCTAAAACGCTTTGGATACAAACTGGCGTTGAAGGGTTCAAAACAACAAAAGCCTTTTTCCCTCCTGCTTGAATTCTCTCAATATCTTTTTTAAGACCCAATCCATTGATCGCATCAACTTTTCGCGTATAACCATCTATTTCTTTAGATAAATGCCCATCAAGAGCATAGCATTCTGCGTGCAATGAAAACGAATCTGCCCCAGCACTTAGAAATGAATCGATATATGCGCTTGGATTCTCAATCATAAGATGTGCCTCAATAGGAAGCTTTGTGAAAGGACGAATCGCATCAACAATAAGCGGCCCAATCGTAATATTCGGAACAAAATGACCATCCATAACATCAATATGAAGCATATCCACACCAGCATCTTCACACATTTTTATTTCATCAGCTAAATGTGCAAAATCTGCGCATAAAATACTTACACTTACCTCTATTTCTTTTGACATAATATTCCTTATTATAAATTAATTTTATTCTGAAACAGTTTTTCCCTTTAAATCTTGATACAAGTAGTAACTAAAAATAATAGCATAGACACCTAAAGCTGCCTTAACGACTTCAAGAATAATATTTCCAGCATAAGGAATCATAGCTAAAAAACCTGAAGCCATTCCAATTAAAACATAAACTCCTAAAAGTCCAAGCATCTTAAGAGAAAATTCTTTTAAATTAGTTTTAATAATCATTTTACTTGCGACTAAAGCTTCCTTCCCCTTCTTGCCATCAATTAAAAAGCAAAATTGCGCAAATCCATACAAAACACCAAAAATAATACCTGGAATGATAAAAAGCAGTGACCATAAAATAACCTTAGAAAAAACAAGGAGAGAAACAATGCAAAAAGGCTTAAAAGAATCCTTTGCTTCCTTATACATCTCGATAGCTCCAACTTTTTGTCCGTGAGCAAGAGCATCCGCTGTCTTAATAATCGTAATCGAATAAACAAGCGTTAACAAAAATGCGATTACGATAAACACAAAAAGACCTACCAATCCCAAAGGATTCACGCTTTGGGCAAGCATTGTCATGTCTATCTGAGTCATCGAAAAAGCAACGCCAAACAATACTCCTAATACAACCATCACTAAAAAGAAAATCGCAACAACAACAGCAAAAGTTTTTATATTCTTTGAAAACAAATCAAAGCTCTTCTTAAAAATCGACATATAACTATCAGTCATATTTTTCCCCTTTCGTTTTACAATAAATAATTATTTTTATTATACTTGAGATAAAAATGTCTTGCCAGCTTTCTTATCACTATATACACACACCAGAAAAACTTAGCATCTTTTTGGTGCGCGGGGTGGGGCTTGAACCCACACGGATTGCTCCACACGCCCCTCGAACGTGCGCGTATACCAATTCCGCCACCCGCGCATAAACTACTATCACAATTATTTCTTCAAATTTCTAAACTTTCACTATCCTTAAACAACTTTATTCATTATTTTCAAATTCTCTCATATCAATAATAAGAGTTTTTCCTAAGAAATGTTTTGGCATCTCAGAAATAGTTCCAGAATCAATCATAATCTCATACTTCATGCGCTTACTTTTATCTTGAACAGCTCTAAAAATAAACAGCACTGTTTTTGATTTATAATGAATGCGTATGTTAAGAATCTCTAATTGTCCTTTAGCTATTTCTCTAAGGGCACACGAAACAAGACCGACAATATCATGCCCATAAACTGTTGTCAGGCTTCCAAATTCATCACCACGCTTCTTTAAGTTTTCCTCTTCTGGGCGAATAAAATAAATTCTTTGATATTGATTAATATCAGCTCTTTGAATTTGACTTAAAACAAATTCAAATTCTTTCTGGCTTGGTAAAACACGATATTTTAATATCGTCTGATGAGCCAAAGCAACTCCTGAAATACTCAAAATAATAAGAAAACAAGTAAAAATTGTTTTACCATTTTTAAATATAAAATTAATCCAAGATCTTACAGACCAAATTATAAAAAGAAGAACCAGCGCCGCCAAGGGACCCATGCATCGATAATACGAAATATTGCCGCTATAAATTAAATTCGGCAAAAAACTTAAAACTACCAAAGCCCCCAAACACAAACATAAGATACTCCCTCTTTTAACAAGCTTCTTTCTCTGCGCCTTTTCTTTCTTAAGAATTTCTAAGATAATTGCAGAAATAATCAAAAACAAAGAAAATAACGCAAAAAGTTTATTTGGAAAAATATTCCACAAATTTAAAACATTAAAGAAAGGCTCTTTGAAAAACCAAGCAATCTTTCCAAGGAAATCAAAAGAAACATTATAGGAATTATATCCCAACAATTCTGGACGAGGAAAAAGCGGCTTGATCAGCTGAAGAACAATGGCATATATTCCCATTGACGCAAATGCAGGCAAAACCAAATTAACCATACGGCTCTTTATTTCAAAAATACCTTCAGATCCCATAAACAATACAGTGCATCCGGCCATGGTCCAATAAAACATAGCCGTTGGCTTATACGTTGCTAGTCCACAAAAAAACAGAAAAACAGACAAAACAAACCACCCATTTAAAACTCTAGAAATAATTTTATCGGAAATAGAAATTCGATACGCTGCAAAAAAAGCTCCAGCTGCAAATAAAATTGCTACAGGTTGGTACGCCATCGCTGTCTGGGAAGCATCAACCTGAAAAGAGGGCAAAGTAAAAACCGCCAAAGAAATCAAGAAAGAATTTATTCTAGAAATATTTTTCTTTCTAAGCCACAAAGAAAATAAGAATGCGCAGCAAGCAATAATCGCAACACCTAAAAATCGAACAAATTTAAGATCGCTCACCGAATTGATTAAGAAACCAAGACCAATATATAAATGTGAACCGATAAAGCGTCCATTACGCAGATTTGTAAAAGCCCCAGGAGCCTCAAGACGAGTTGGAGTTTTTAAAAAGAAAAGTGCATCGTCATGATAAACATAATTAGAAGATATCGCGGGCCAGAACGCAAAACATAGAAAGATTAAGAAGAGGCAGAAAAAAACGAAATTTTGGAAAGCTTTTGTTTTAATCATCACAAATAAATTTTAAGATCTCTTTGCCAAAGATGCAGCTACAAAACTCTGAAACAAAGGATGCGCCTTGTCTGGTTTTGATTTAAACTCAGGATGAAATTGACAAGCTACAAACCATGGGTGGTTTTTAAGCTCAAGAATCTCAACCAACTTTTTCTTTATATTAATCCCTGAAAAGACAACACCTTTTTTTTCAAAAGTTTTTCGATATTCATCATTAAATTCATAACGATGACGATGTCTTTCAGATATGCCTTCTTTTTTATAAGCTTGAAAACTTTTTGTTTTCTTTTGCAACTTACAAGGATACGCACCTAGTCGCATTGTCGCTCCCATATTCTTTATCTTTTTCTGTTCTTCCAAAAGACTAATAATGGGATGCTTTGTTCCTTTGTCAAATTCTGTTGAATTTGCTCCTTTACATCCGCACATATTGCGAGCAAATTCAATCGATGCGATCTGCATTCCTAAACAAATTCCGAAGAATGGAATATCATTTTCTCGAGCATATTGAACGGCACGTATTTTTCCCTCAATGCCTCTAGTTCCAAATCCACCAGGAATAAGAATGCCATCAGAATCTTTAAGATATTTCTTTGCGTTATTCTTTTCAATATCTTCAGAATCAACTTTATTAATCACAACTTTAGTATTATTTGAAATTCCACCGTGAACTAAAGCTTCATAAATTGATTTATACGCATCAGGCAATGAAATATATTTTCCAACGACAGAAATCTTGACCTCTTTGGCAGGATTTTTTAATCGCTTTACAACATAATCTTTCCATCTTTTTAGATCACTATCTGGCCTTTTAATATTTAATTTTCTTAGAATTAAATTATCCAATCCCTCTTTCTTAAGCAAAAGCGGAACTTCATAAATATGCTTAACATCAATAGCTTCAACAACAGCTTCGCGATCAACGCTACAAAAAAGAGCAATCTTTTCCCTCTGATCTTTAGTCATATGCTTTTCTGTTCGACATAATAAAATATCAGGAGCAATGCCAATTTCGCGCAAGCGTCCTACACTATGTTGCGTTGGCTTCGTTTTATGCTCACCAGCAGACTTAATAAAAGGTAACAATGTCACATGCACATTAATGCAATAGCTTGAACCTATTTCCCATTTCATCTGTCGAATTGCTTCCAAAAATGGCAAACTTTCAATATCACCTATCGTTCCACCAATTTCAACAATCGTAACATCCACGTCTCGAGATTTTGCAACTTTCTTAATTCTATTTTTTATTTCATCTGTGATATGAGGAATAATCTGAACAGTTTTCCCGAGATACTCACCTTTACGTTCTTTTGAAATAACAGCGAAATAAACTTTCCCTGTCGTAATATTGCTATCCTTACCAACACGGGCATTTGTAAAGCGTTCATAATGACCCAAGTCTAGATCTGTTTCCGCGCCATCATCAGTCACATAAACTTCTCCATGTTGAAAAGGACTCATGGTTCCTGGATCAACATTAAGATATGGATCACATTTAATTGTAGTCGTAGACAATCCTCTGTCCTCGAGCATCTTTCCGATCGAAGCAGAAGCAATGCCTTTTCCAAGACTTGAAACAACGCCGCCTGTAACAAAAATAAATTTACTCATAGATGATTCCTATCATTGAAACTTTTAAGCTATACGTTAAAATCTTAACAACTTTTTTCAAGCAAGTATTTACTTTGATTCTTTGAAATCTGCTCCGAATATTTTCCATCAAAACACGCATGACAAAATGCATTAGAATCTTTCATAACATTTAACATACCGTCGAGACTTAGATATTCCAAAGAATCGGCTTTGATAAAATCAGCAATTTCTTGAATACTTTTATTAGATGCAATCAATTCTTCCTTAGTTGGGAAATCGATCCCATAAAAACAAGGAAATGTAATAGGTGGACATGTCACTCTAAAATGAATTTCTTTAGCTCCCGCACGCCTAAGTTCTTCAACTCGACTTCGACTTGTTGTGCCGCGCACAATAGAATCTTCCACGACAACAACGCGCTTTCCTTTTAAAACATCTCGAATTGGATTTAGCTTCACACGCACTCTAAATTCTCGCAAAAATTGACTTGGCTGAATAAACGTTCGACCAATATAATGATTTCGAATCATGCCGATCTCTAAAGGAAGACCAGATTGTTCTGCATACCCAACCGTTGCATAACTTCCAGAATCCGGAATCGCCATAACAAAATCGGCATCAACTGGATACTCCTTGGCAAGCTGACGACCTAAGCGTTTTCGCACCAAATAAACATTATCATCGAAGATATGACTGTCTGGGCGAGCAAAATAAATATTTTCAAAAATACAATGCGCTTTCTTTTCTTTCTTTTCCAAATAAGCACTCTCGATCTTGCCATCTTTTATAAGAATAATTTCTCCAGGTTCAATCTCACGAACAAGCTCAGCACCAATCAAATCCAAAGCACACGTCTCGCTAACCAAAATATACGCATCATCTTTTTTTCCCAAACATAAAGGTCGAAATCCAAAAGGATCCCGCGCTCCAACTAAAACATCGCCAATCATAAAAACAAGAGAAAAAGCTCCCTTCAAGCGCATCAACGCCTGCTTGATCCAAGTTTTGATATCACCGTTTCTTGTTTTAGCCAAAAGATGAACAATAACCTCAGAATCCATTGTCGTCTGAAAAATAGAACCTTGTTCTTCAAGTTCATCACAGAGATCTTCTGTATTTGTTAAATTTCCATTATGCGCAATAACAATTGGTCTATTTTTGTGTGTCGCTAAAAATGGTTGAATATTTTTTGCATTGCTTGATCCTGTTGTTGAATATCGCGTATGGCCTATCGCAAAGCTTCCTTTAAGACCTTCAACAATGTTCTCATTAAAGCAATCAGCCACCAAGCCTCTTGCTTTTTGCATATGAACTTTTTTTCCATCAAAAGAAACAATACCGCAAGATTCTTCTCCTCTATGCTGTAATGCATATAAGCTCAAGAAAACTATCTTTGCTGCTTCGCTATGATTTGAGACTCCAACGACTCCACACACAGTTAAACTTCCTTCTTATAGTATTCTTGCAATGATTTAACAGAAAAAACTTTTTCTTTACTAGATTCAATACCATTAATTGCAGCCCATGCACCCTGGATCGTCGTAATGCACGGAACATTGTGCAAAATTGCAGCTGCCCGAATCGCTCTCATATCTGATTGGCTTCGCTTTCCAGATGGCGTGTTGATAACCAAATTAATCTTATTTTTCTTAATTGAATTAAGCAAATTATTCTTTTCTTCGCCAACCTTACCAATAGATTGAACATCAATACCGCTTTTTTTAAGCACGCGAGCTGTTCCCTTGGTTGAAAGAAGATCAAAATTCATATCTACAAGCTTCTTAGCTAAAAACGCAATGTTACGTTTATCGCAATCATTAACACTTAAGAAAATTTTTCCATCCTGAGGTAAAGATTGACCAGCAGCAGCCTGTGCTTTAGCAAACGCGGCGCCAAAGGTACTATCAATTCCCATAACCTCTCCAGTTGATTTCATCTCGGGACCAAGAACAATATCGACTCCAGAAAAACGCGAAAAAGGTAAAACAGATTCTTTAACTGAAATATATTCAAGACTTTCAATATCAACAAATTTAAATTCAGATATTTTTTTACCCACCATAATCTGCGAAGCAATTTTTGCTAAAGGAACACCCGTTGCCTTACTAACAAAAGGAACTGTTCGAGACGCTCTAGGATTAACTTCTAGAACATAAATAATGTCACCTTTAATAGCAAACTGAATATTTAAAAGACCAACAACGCCTAATCCTTTTGCAATATCACATGTATTTTTTCTAATTTGTTCAATCAATCTAGGGCTCAATGTATGAGGTGGCAAAACACACGCCGAATCACCTGAATGAATACCCGCATTCTCAATATGCTCCATCATCCCGGCAACAACAGCATCTTCTCCGTCAGAAATTCCATCAACATCAACTTCAATCGCATCCTCAATAAACTTATCAATAAGAATTGGATGTCCTTGCGAAACATCTTTAGCTTCTTCAATAAATTCTAAAAGAGATTTCTTGTCATAAACAATTTTCATAGCTCTGCCGCCTAAAACATATGACGGTCTAGCTAAAACCGGATAACCAATTCTTTGTGCAATCTCGATGGCTTGATCAGCAGAAAAAGCTGATCCATTCTCTGGCTGAGAAAGTCCAAGCTTAGAAATAAATTCTGAAAACTTTTCTCTATTTTCCGCAAGATCAATCGACTCTACTGTAGTTCCAATAATTGGTACGCCAGCCTCATCTAAAGCATGTGCAAGATTAAGAGGAGTTTGTCCGCCAAATTGAACAATCACGCCATCAGGTTTTTCTACTTCAACGATATTCATTACATCTTCAAACGTTAACGGTTCAAAATAAAGACGATCTGAAGTATCGTAATCCGTTGAAACCGTCTCCGGATTTGAATTAACCATAATTGTTTCACAACCTATATCTTTTAAAGCAAATGACGCATGGCAACAACAATAGTCAAATTCAATGCCTTGTCCAATTCGATTCGGACCGCCACCTAAAATCATAATCTTTTTCTTTTTATTTTCCTTTGAATCTTCGACTTTACTTTCTGCCTGATCTTCATAAGTCGAATAATAATATGGTGTATACGCTTCAAATTCAGCAGCACAGGTATCAACTAGCTTAAAGACCACACAAATACCTTTTTCTTTTCTAAATGTACGCATTTCTTTTTCTGTTATTGAAAAAATTTGGGCTAACTGCGCATCGCTAAATCCCCACTGCTTAGCTTGTTTTAAAGATTCTTCACTGATTTCTTTATTATTAATCGCTTCGCTCTTAAGATTATTTTCAAACTCAACTAATTCAGAAATATTTGAAAGAAACCATGGATCAATTTTTGTCATTTCAAAGATTTCTTCAACACTCATTCCTTTTTGAAACGCATATTTAATGTAAAAAATTCGAGACGCATTTGCCACCTTTAATCTTTGAATAATTTTTTCATCAGAAATATCTTCAAAGTTTAACTTATTATCAAGCCCAATATGACCTATCTCAAGACCGCGCAATCCTTTTTGCAAAGACTCTTTAAATGTCCGTCCAATAGCCATCGTCTCGCCAACAGACTTCATCGAAACACCAAGGGCATCCCCAGCCTCAGGGAATTTCTCAAATGTAAATCTTGGAATTTTGGTTACACAATAATCAATGGTAGGTTCAAATGAAGCAGGTGTTTCTCTTGTAATATCGTTTTGAATCTCATCTAAAGAATATCCAACAGCCAGCTTAGCTGCAAATTTCGCGATTGGAAATCCTGTTGCTTTTGATGCTAAGGCAGAGCTTCGAGACACACGAGGATTAACCTCAATAACAACAATGCGGCCGTTTGCGGGGTCCACAGCAAACTGAACATTGCATCCACCTGTTTCCACGCCAATTTCACGAATCAATGCAAGCGTTTGATTACGCATTCTTTGATATTCTTTGTCAGATAAAGTCTGAGCCGGAGCCACGGTAATGCTATCTCCTGTATGAACACCTAAGGCGTCAATATTTTCAATAGAGCAAATAATAACAACATTATCTTTGCAGTCTCGCATAACTTCAAGCTCATACTCTTTCCATCCTTCAATTGACTCTTCAATCAAAACCTCATTATTCATACTACTTTCAAGGCCTAAGAAAGCTGTTTTCTCAAGATCTTCTTTGTTGTAAACAAGTCCTCCCCCCGTTCCGCCCAAGGTATAGCTTGGTCGAACAATCAAAGGAAATCCTATTTTCTTTGCAGATTTGCGAGCTTCATCCATTGTATGAGCAAAAGCACTTCTTGGCACTTCAAGACCAACTTTCAATACAGCTTCTTTAAAACACTCTCGATCTTCTGCTTTCTTAATAACATCATAAGGTGCCCCAATCAATTCAACATTATATTTTTCTAAAATACCTTTTTCAGAAGCTTTCATCGCCAGATTCAACCCTGTTTGTCCTCCCAGCGTTGGCAAAAGTGCATCCGGTCTTTCTTTTTCAATGACACGTTCAACAAACTCAAGGGTCAAAGGCTCGACATATGTCGCATCCGAAATCTCAGGATCAGTCATAATCGTCGCTGGATTTGAATTAATCAACACAACTTCATAGCCCTCTTCTTTCAGCGCCTTGCAAGCCTGTGTTCCTGAATAATCAAATTCACACGCTTGTCCAATAATAATTGGACCCGAACCAATCAACAAAATCTTTTTTATATCATTACGCTTTGGCATGAAAATCCTTCATCATTTTAATAAATCTATCAAATAAGTATCGGGCATCATGAGGACCAGGAGAAGCCTCTGGATGATACTGAACAGAAAAAAGCGGATACTTTTTATGTGCAATCCCTTCAACCGTTTTATCATTTAAATTAATATGTGTAACTTCAACATCGTCGGCATTCAAGCTTTCCATGTCCACACAAAAACCATGATTTTGAGATGTAATTGAAATTTTATTTTCTTGTAAATCTTTAACAGGATGATTTGCTCCTCTATGTCCAAACTTTAGCTTGTATGTTTTTCCACCCAAAGCCAATCCTAAAATCTGGTTTCCCAAACAAATGCCAAATATTGGAAGCTTTCCTAAAAACTTTTTCACCGTCTCGACAACATAAGAAACGGCCGCAGGATCTCCTGGGCCGTTAGAAACAAAAAGTCCGCCTGGATTAATAGCTTGAATTTCTTCAGCTGTAACCGTAGACGGAAAGACATGAACTTCGCAACCAAGCTCAGCAAGGATTCTTAAAATATTAAATTTAACACCACAATCAATAACCGCAACCTTAAGATCACAAGTTTCTCCCTTATTCCAAATATACTTTTCTTTTGTCGTAACCTCCTTAACCCAATCGCTACCTTCCATATCTGGAACTTTTTTAATCTTTTCAGCCAAACTTTTAGGATCAAAATCTTCAGTTGAAATAATACCTTTCATAGCTCCACGGACACGCAAATGCTTTGTAAGCGCTCTCGTATCAACATTCTCAATGGCTATGATATTATTTTCTTTTAAATACTCCATCAAACATTTTGTAGCACGAAAATTAGAAAATCGACGGGCAAACTCTTTAACAATAAAACCTTTAACGTGAATCTTGTTTGATTCAACATCATCTTCATTGACCCCATAATTTCCGATTAATGGATATGTCATGGTGACAATTTGACCAGCATAGGAAGGATCGGTTAAAATTTCTTGATAACCGCTCATAGAAGTATTAAAAACCATCTCACCTGCACTCTCTCCACAGGAGAAGATAGATCGACCTTCAAAAATCGTTCCGTCTTCCAAATATACTATTGCTTTTTTCATGTAAGATTACAACTTAAAAGATGAGTGTTAAAGAAAAGTTATTTTAAAACTTAGACATAATAATACCATTAATCAGGTATCCGTCAAGAAATATAATGGTCTACAAACCCATTATTTTGCTAAATATTGATGAACATTTTGCGCTGTTGTTCGTCCTTCATAAATAGCCCAAACAACCAAAGATTGACCACGACGCATATCCCCTGCAGCAAATATTCCAGAGACGCTAGTCATGCCTTGATCATCTGTCTTAACATTTCCCCTAAGATCAAGGTCGACGCCAAAGTTTTCCAAAAGTCCTATTTTTTGAGGCCCTAAGAACCCCATTGCTAAAAATACCCTATCAACAGATACAGTAAACTCTGATCCTGGCACTTCCTTCATAGGACATCTGCCTGTGTCAGGATCTTTATCTCCAAATTCAACACGAACCGCATGAAGATTTTTTAAAACACCATTTTCCCCACTAAATTTCTTAGTCATTACACAATAATCCTGCTCAACGCCCTCTTCATGCGAAGTCGACACTCTTTTAATAAATGCCCAATAAGGCCAAGGGTTATCTTGCGTTCTTTCTTTTGGCAAATCTGGTAGAAGTTCAAATTGTTTTACAGATGACGCTCCTTGTCGATTTGATGTTCCCACACAATCAGCTCCCGTGTCTCCTCCACCTAAAACAACAACATTCTGACCCGCAGCATTAATACGATCACCTTCATCAACCTTAACGCCTCTATTCACACGATTTTGCTGTGCTAGAAACTCCATTGCAAAATAAACGCCTTTTAAATCACGTCCTTCAACACTGAGATCTCTCGGATTCTCGGCTCCACCAGATAAAACAATCGCATCATGCTTCTTTTGAAGCTCTTTGCGATCAACATCAACACCAACATTAACATTTATTTTAAATTGAACACCCTCTTTTTTCATGCGCTCAACTCGTCTTTCAATAATCTTTTTTTCCAATTTAAAATCTGGAATGCCTAAAGCTAAAAGTCCGCCCACAACTTCATTCTTCTCGTAAACAACAACGTTGTGACCCATTTGATTAAGCTGATCAGCACATGCAAGCCCCGCCGGACCAGAACCAACAACGGCAACTTTCTTACCGCTACGCACTTTTGGCGCACGCGGCTTAATCCAATTCTCTTTATATGCTTTTTCAACAATAGAAAGCTCAATATTCTTAATTGTTACCGCAGGATCTGTGATGCCTAGAACACAAGAATTCTCGCATGGCGCCGGGCAAACACGCCCAGTAAACTCTGGAAAATTATTTGTTTTCTGTAATCGCTCAAAAGCTTCTTGCCATCGATCTTTATAAACAAGATCATTCCAATCCGGAATAATATTTCCAATCGGACAGCCCCACTGACAAAAAGGAATTCCGCAATCCATACATCGTGCGCCTTGCTGTTTTAAAAAGCTTTCTTCAGGATAAATATAAAATTCATTCCAATGCTTAAGACGTTCAGCAATAGATTGCTTTTCAAAGTGCTCTCTATCGTATTTTAAAAATCCTTTTACTTCACCCATGACTTTTTGCCTCTTGCTCCTGATTTTTTATCGCCTTAGCTTCTTCTACAACACACCTGTAATCTTTTGGGTAAACCTTAACAAAATCTTTTAACACTTCTGGCCAAGCATCTAGAACATTTTTAGCAACACCACTTTTTGTTTCTTTGAGATGTTTTTCAATTAAACTTTTAAGCTCTTTAACATCTTCGCTTTCTACAACTTCTTCCAAATCTACCATCGTCATATTACAATGTCGACTAAAAACTTTTTCTTTATCTAAAATATATGCAATTCCACCACTCATGCCAGCTGCAAAATTTCTTCCTGTTAAACCTAAAACAACAACACGTCCACCAGTCATATATTCACATCCATGATCACCAATGCCTTCAACAACAGCATGCACACCACTATTACGAACACAAAATCGCTCACCAGCAAGTCCGCGAATAAAAACCTCTCCTTCAATCGCACCATAAAGAATAACATTTCCAACGATAATATTCTCTTCAGGAACAAAAGTTGCCTCCCGGGAAGGGATAACTGTAATTTTTCCACCAGATAAACCCTTACCTAAATAATCATTAGCATCACCTTCAAGAACAAACTTAACTCCCTTTGATAAAAATGCACCAAAACTTTGACCAGCAGACCCTTTAAAAAGAACTTGAACTGTTTTATCTGGAAGACCTTCAAGCCCATATCGCTTTGCAATCTCATGACTTAAAATTGTTCCAACAGTTCGATTAATATTTTGAATTGGTAATTCAATCTTAATAGCTTGTTTGTTTTCGATAGCATTTTTTGCAAGCTTTACTATTTTCTGATCTAATGCTTTTTCTAACCCATGATCTTGAACACCTTGGTGAGAGGTAATAACATCTTTTGGCACATCTGGTTTGTGTAAAATATGTGTCAGATCTAATCCATCAGCCTTCCAATGATCAACCACCTCTTGCGTTTCAAGCATATCGACACGACCAATCATTTCTTTAAATGTTTTAAACCCAAGTTCTGCCATAATCTCTCGACATTCTTCAGCAACAAAAAGAAAATAATTTACAACATGCTCTGGCGTTCCTCTAAAATTCTTTCTTAGATTAGGATCTTGAGTTGCAATTCCAACAGAGCAAGCATTCAAATGGCATTTACGTAACATAACGCATCCCATCGTCACAAGAGCAACTGTTGCAAATCCAACCTCATCAGCTCCTAACATTGCAACAATAGCAACATCTCGACCTGTGCGCATTTGTCCATCAGCCTGAACGCGAATACGTCCTCTAAGATCATTCATCACTAAAACTTGCTGCGTCTCAGCTAATCCCAACTCTAAAGGAAGACCTGCGTGTTTTATAGAAGTCTGCGGAGAAGCACCTGTGCCTCCTCCAAAACCACTAATCAAAAGATGATCTGCCTTACCCTTAGAAACACCAGCAGCAATCGTACCAACACCGATTTCCGAAACAAGCTTTACACTAACATCTGCCTTTGGATTTGAATTCTTTAAATCATGAATAAGTTGCGCTAAATCTTCTATCGAATAAATATCATGATGAGGTGGAGGAGAAATAAGTCCAACACCTTTTGTTGTATGACGTATATTTGCAATTTCCTGGCTAACTTTATGCCCTGGAAGTTGTCCTCCCTCGCCGGGCTTTGCTCCTTGTGCCATTTTAATCTGAAGTTGATCCGCATTCGCTAAATATTCAATCGTAACGCCAAAACGTCCCTGAGCAACTTGCTTAATACGACTACACTTTGAATCTCCATTAGCTAATGGCTTAAAACGCTCCGGATCCTCGCCACCCTCTCCTGTATTTGAAAAACCGCCTAAACGATTCATCGCGATAGCAAGCGTTTCATGAGCTTCTCTTGAAATCGATCCATAACTCATCGCACCCGTTGCAAATCGTTTTACAATCTCCACAGCAGGCTCTACTTCGTCAATAGAAATTGATTTTCCCTTTTTAAATTTTAAAAGACCTCGAATTGTCGCAAGATTTGTCTGATAATTATTTACAATATCTGCAAACTTCTTATACATCTGATAATCACCCGTTCGAACAGAATTCTGTAAAATTGCAATCGCCTCTGGACTTAGCTGATGATGTTCGCTATCTTTTCGCCAGGCATAACTTCCACCACCATCAAGCATAGTCTCTTGCATTTGATCTTTTGGATAAGCAGCATCGTGTCGCAAAAACATTTCTTCAGCAACTTTTACAACACCAATACCGCCAATGCGAGATGGTGTTGCTTCAAAGTAGTTATCAACAATTTCTTTGCCTAATCCAACACATTCAAAAATTTGAGCTCCACAATACGACTGAATCGTTGAAATTCCCATTTTTGAAATAACCTTAAACAATCCTTTTCGCGTTGATGACAAAAAGTTTTCTTGAATCTTTTCAAATATTAAATCACTTGGATAAGATCCTTTTTTAAATTCTGACTCAATAGTTTCAAGAACTAGATAAGGATTAATTGCATTTGCTCCATATCCAATCAATGTTGCAAAATGATGCATTTCTCTAGCTTCACCTGTCTCTAAAACAATACTCACCTTTGTTCGCGTTCCTCGGCGGATAAGATGATGATGAAGTCCTGCGCAAGCCAACAACGCTGGCATAGCAACATGCTTTTTATCAATACCTCGATCTGAAAGAATAATAATCGTTTTGCCCTGCTCAATAGATTCATCAGCTTTCTTAAAAACACTTTCTAATGCTTCTTCAATATTCTCTGGACCACTATTTCTTTCTAGCAAAATCGACAATGTCACATTTTGAAGACCTGGCTTCTTAATTTCACGAATTTTCTCTAAATCATCATTAACAAGAATTGGTCTTTTTAATTTTAATCTCTGAATATGCTGTGGAGTTTCCTTAAGAAGATTTCGCTCTGCTCCAAGCAAAACATCCTCAGCCATAACAATTTCTTCACGAATAGCATCAACTGGAGGATTTGTAACTTGTGCAAAAAGTTGTTTAAAATATGTATATAAAAGTCGCGGCTTTCTTGATAAGACAGCTAGAGGAGTATCCTCTCCCATAGATCCCGTTGCTTCTTTTCCGTCGGCAACCATAGGATAAAGAATAATTTTTAGATCTTCCAAGGTATAGCCAAACGCTCTTTGTCTCTCTAGCAATGTTTTTTCATCAGTACGATGAGACACTCTCGGTTTCGGAAGAGATTCTAAATCTACTAAGTTTTCTTTAATCCATTCTTCATACAAATTTTGTGTCGCATAAAAATCTTTTAATTCATCATCATCGATAATCCGTCCCTCTTGAGTATCAACTAAGAACATTCGCCCTGGCTGAAGACGTCCTTTTTTCAAAACGTTATCCGGACTAACAGGCAAAACTCCTGTTTCAGAAGCCATAATAATCATGTCGTCTTTTGTAAGCAAAAATCTTGATGGACGGAGTCCGTTTCTGTCTAATACAGCGCCAACATATCTTCCATCAGTAAAACCAATCGAAGCCGGCCCATCCCATGGCTCCATAATACTTGAATGATATTCATAAAAAGCTTTCTTTTTATCACTCATACTCTCATGCCCACTCCAAGCCTCTGGAATCATCATCATAACAGCGTGCGGCAATGATCTCCCACACAGCGTCAGCATTTCTAAAACATTATCAAACGTTGCAGAATCACTCGCATTAGGTGTAATAATTGGTAAAATTTTCTTTGTATCTTCTTCTCCAAAAAGTTCACTAATAAACTGCATTTCTCGAGCATGCATCCAATTAATATTTCCACGCAATGTATTAATCTCACCATTATGTGCAATAACGCGATACGGATGAGCTAACGCCCATGTTGGAAATGTATTTGTACTATAACGAGAATGCACCATAGCCAAGCAAGAAACAAATAAAGGATCTGCTAAATCTGTATAAAATCCATTAACCTGCTCAGCCATTAACTGACCCTTATAAACAATCGTTTTTGAAGAGAGACTACAGACATAAAAAAAATGTTTTTGCTGAATCTGAGAATCTCTGACTTTCTTCTCAATCAACTTTCTTATCACATAAAGCTTACGCTCAAAAGCACCTTCTTCTTTTGTATTATCACCTCTGCCAATAAAAATCTGCTTAAATTCTGGCTCTGCTAATCGCGCAACATGCCCAATTTTACTATTATCACAAGGAACATTTCTCCACCCTAAGAATTTCTGCCCCTCCTGATGAATAATTTGCTCAAGCCATTCCTCACAAAGATTGCGCTCCTCTAAATCTTTTGGAAGAAAAACAATACCAGCGCCATAACCTCCTTCTTCAGGAAGATTAATGTTAACCTTCGGACATTCTTTCCTAAAAAAATCATCTGGAATTTGAACTAAAATACCGGCTCCATCTCCTGTTAAAGGATCAGATCCTGTGGCTCCACGATGCGTAAGATTTTCTAGAATTTTAATACCATTTCGAATAATATCATGATTTCTTTTTCCTTTGATGTTAACCACAAAGCCAACACCACAGCTATCATGCTCGAAACGAGGATCGTACATTCCTTGTTTTTTCATCATAAAATTGTTACTCATATCTTAAATTGATTCACTTTTATTTTTAATTTTTTAATCTTAGAACAAATTGTATTTCGATTGATTCCAAGAATTTTAGAAGCTAAGGCTTGACTGCCAAACGCTTGCTCAAGAGCTTTCGTTATCAATACTTTCTCAACATCATTAATAATATAGCGATAGATTTTCCTCTTTTTGCTTTAACAAAATCCTTCTTTATTTCTTTTTCTGTAATTTTTTATCCATTTTAATATTTTTTTACAATCTTACAACTATTAAATAACTTTTTTTACTTTTCCGTATATTTATTAATAACCGGTAAACGTCGATCTTTACCAAAAGCTTTAGAAGTAATTTTAACGCCCAATGGTGCTTGTCTACGCTTATATTCCATGCGATCAACAAGTCCAATAATTTTCTTAGTAAGCTTAATGCTAATTTTCTTTTTCTCTAAAGACTTTATACTTAAATCTCCTTGCACGTAGGCCTCTAAAATCGAATCCAAGACATCGTACGGAGGAAGGCTATCCTGATCTTTTTGTCCTTTTCTAAGTTCCGCTGTTGGAGGGCGCTTAATAATGCTTTTTGGAATTAAATTTGATCCTTCTTCTTGATTTCGATATTTTACCAAATCATAAACTTTCGTTTTTAGAACATCTTTAATTGGTGCAAAACCTCCTGCCATATCTCCATAAAGAGTACAATATCCAACAGAAATTTCACTTTTATTTCCCGTCGTTAAAACCAAATATCCAAACTTATTAGAAAGAGCCATCAAAATATTTCCTCGAATACGTGCCTGTAAATTTTCTTCAGCAATATTTTCTTTTTGGCCTGCAAACTGTTTTTTCAAAGTTGCGATATACGCCTGGTAAGTTTGCTTAATCGGTATCTCGAGAAAGGCAATCCCAAGATTTTTCGCAAGCCTCTTAGCATCAGCTTGTGTAGATTTCGATGTGTGTTGAGATGGCATTGAAACACCTAATACATTTTCTTTTCCTAAAGCATCAGCTGCAATGATCGCAACTAAAGCAGAGTCAATTCCGCCACTTATACCAAGAGCAACTTTCTTAAATCCGTTCTTTAAAATATAATCTTGGGTACCGCAAACAAGAGCCTTATAAATTTCTTCACAAGAGCTTAATTTCTTATTCTTTTTTAACTTAATAAAAACTTTCTCTTCTGATGTCTTTTGTTTTATTGTGCAAACACATTTTGATCTTATTTTCTTTTTTTCATCAATATCAATGTCAGTAACAATCAAATCTTCTTCAAATTGTCGACCTACAGCCATAGTCTTGCCATCAGAATCAACAATCGCGCTCATTCCGTCAAAAACAAGTTCATCTTGTCCGCCAACAAGATTGCAATAGCAAACAAATGATTTTCTTTGTTTTGCTCTTTTCGATAAAAGCATTTGGCGTTGTCGAGCTTTTCCAGAATGATAGGGGGAAGCAGAAAGGTTAAGAAGCACCTGAGCATCACTTTTTGCCTGCTTAACACACAATCCGTTTTCATCCCAAATATCTTCACAAATACTTATTTCAAAACCAATTCCATTTAAAGAAAAGATAAAGTTTTCATCGCCTTTTAAGAAATAGCGCTTTTCATCAAAAACACCATAATTCGAAAGACATTGCTTTGCGTAAACTCCCTTAATCTTTCCATTAGCAATAACAGCCGCAGCATTGTAAAGATTTTTATTACGATCACAATCTACAAATCCAACAACAGCTGTTATATCTTTTATTTTAGATGCCAAAAGACGAAGCTCTTTTTTATTGTCATCAACAAAATACTTCTTTAAAAGTAAGTCTTCAGGAGGATAACCTGTAATAGCAAGCTCTGGAAAAATAACAATATCGCTATCAATCTGACGTGCAATATCAACAAAGCTTAAGATCTTTTTAGAATTTCCAGAAAGATCACCAACAATAGTATTGATTTGTGCTAATGCGATTCTTATTTTTTTCATTATTTGCCTATTTTTTATGCATTAAATCTTAAAAGAATATTACTTTTCTCTAATAATCTTCACAAAATTCTTACAAATTATATTTGCTTGAGAATCAAATGTAGACTTAATTTTATCATACTCTTTAACAATTTCTTGAGCTTTTTTATCTTTAGAAATATCTTCAATATTCCAATAAGTCTTCATCCAGTTCTCAATCATAGGGCCATCAACCTCAACATGAAACTGCAATCCATAAACATTCTCACCAAAATAAAATGCTTGATTCTCACACCCCATAGATTCAGCTAAGAGCATTCCTTTTTTTGGTATATCAAATGTATCTTCATGCCATTGAAAAGCTTTCATAGAATATCCAAGACCCTCAAAAAGTGGATTTTCTAACCCATCCTCTGTTAAGCAGACATCATGAAAGCCAATCTCTCTAACAGATGACTTTCTTACCTTTGCTCCAAGCGCTTTAGCCAAAAGCTGAGCACCCAAACAAATCCCTAAGCAAGGAATTTTCTTCTTAATAAGCATTTGAATAAAATTATTCTCATCCTTAAGAAAAGAATGCTCATCCTCCTGATAAACATTCATCGGTCCGCCTAAAATAACAACAGCTTTGATGCCCGAAGAATCTTCAGGCATCACACTGTTTTTATCGAGATCAATAACCTTTATATCAAAACCTTCTTTTTCAAAAAGATTCTCAAAAATTCCAGGACCTTCAATATCGATATGTTTTAAAAAAAGAATCATTAGTTTTCCTAAATTAAAGCATAAACAACATTTCAGCATAAGATGGAAGCGGCCAAATATCTACAGGAACCAATCCTTCTAGCGCATCAACCGGTTCACGTAATCTCTCCATAGCTATTTTTGTTTTTACTCCATCTCCCTTTTTAACAACACTCTCTAATTTCTCAATTAAAACTAAAGCTAGTTCTGCCTGCTTTGTAATTTCTTTAAGAAGCTTACGCGTTGCTATTGATTTTGTCTTATTCACAGACTCAACACTCTTGATTGTCTCAGCTAACTGATTCTGATACTCGACAGCAGCAGGAAGAATCATTGTTTTTGCCATATCAATTGAAAGGCGTCCCTCAAAGTCAAGAATAGTCTCATATGTTTCTTTATAAACTTCATATCGAGATTTTAATTCTTTTCTTGTTAAAACTTTTTGCCTCTCAAATAAAGCTGGAATTTTAGGATCCTTTAGAATCTCCAAAGCTTCTGCTGTATTCTTTAGATTTGGAAGCCCTCTTTTCTTTGCTTCTTTTACCCAATCTTGAGTATAATTATCTCCATTAAAAATAACTTTTTTATGTTCTTTGATAATGGTCTTTAAAAGATTCTGAATAGACTCATTAAAATCTTTCTTAGCTTTTTTATCTTTTTCTAATGTTTCACACATTCCGCCTAAAACATCGGCAACAATCGTATTTAATACAATGTTCGGTCCAGCCAAGCTTGCATTAGACCCTACAGCTCGAAACTCAAACTTTGCACCTGTAAAAGCAAACGGTGATGTTCTGTTGCGATCTGTTGCATCTCTCGGTAACGTAGGAAGAGAATCAACACCAATTTCTAAAACTCCGCCTTTTTTAGATGTTTTTGCACCACCATTTTCAATTTGTTTAATAATATCTGTAAGTTGATCACCTAAAAAGATAGAAATAATTGCAGGTGGCGCTTCATGAGAACCTAATCTGTGATCATTTCCTGCTGACGCAATCGAAACTCTCAGCATTCCTGCATACTTATCAACGGCTTTAATAACAGCACAAAGCACAACTAAAAACTTTGCATTCTCATGAGGATTGTCTCCTGGAGCAAGCCAATTCTTGCCATCTGGACCTACAATCGCCCAATTGTTATGCTTTCCTGAACCATTAACACCAGCAAAAGGCTTTTCATGAAGAAGACAAACAAATCCATGTTTTTCTGCTACCTTTTGAGCAATTTCCATACAAATCATATTATGATCAACAGCTAAATTAAGACTCTCAAAAACTGGAGCAACCTCAAATTGAGCAGGAGCTACTTCATTGTGTCGAGTCTTTGCGGGAATTCCCATTCTCCACATCTCGCGATCAAACTCTTCCATGAATCCCATAATTCGGCTTTTAATTGCTCCAAAATAATGATCAGACATTTGTTGATGTTTTGCAGGCTCTTTTCCAAACAATGTTCGCCCTGTTTGAATAAGGTCAATCCTGTCATAGTAATATTCTCGGTCAATTAAAAAATACTCTTGCTCGCCACCTAATGTTACATACGACTGTTTTCCCTTAGATTTAATTCCAAACAATTCCCCTAAACGACATACTTGCTTTGACAATGCATTCATAGAGCGCAAAAGTGGTGTTTTCTTATCTAAAGCTTCTCCATGCCAACCAACAAAATATGTTGGAATACAAAGTGTCGCACTTTCAGGACCTTCCTTAATAAAGGCAGGGCTTGTTGGGTCCCATCCTGTATATCCACGCGCTTCAAATGTTGGACGAAGACCTCCAGATGGAAAACTTGATGCGTCTGGTTCACCTTGAATTAATTCTTTTCCAGAAAATTTCAAAACAACCCCACCTTCTCCATCTGGCGTGATAAAAGAATCATGCTTTTCTGCTGTTGTCCCCGTTAAAGGCTGAAACCAATGTGTAAAATGTGTTGCCCCTTTTGAAACAGCCCAAGTCTTCATCGCATCAGCAACTTCATCTGCAATAGAAGGATCGAGCATGCCTCCAGTTTCAATTGTTTGACTTAAAGATTTATGCGCCTTCTCTGAAAGATAATTACGCATCGTCTTTAATGTAAATACGTTTTCGCCGAAGAAATCAGCAACTGTTTGTATTTTTCTTTCTTTTTTCATTTTTCCTCCTTTTAAATCTTCTTATTTATAGCTTTAACAAATTCTTCTACAGATTTTCTTTCTCTTAAAAAAATCCTCAAGTTAAAGCCTAAACAACATGCCACCGCTAGCTTTTCTTGAGGACGTCGTTGCCCAAATTTAAAACAAAAAAATCCGACCTTTCCCAAGAAACATCGTCGAGAAAACTGTCGGACATCATTGCCCAATAAAAAATCCGCTTAAAATCTTCATTGATTTAAGCGGACATCATTGCCCTACTACTGATCTAAATATACAATATTCTCAGGATTTGTCAAGTGCAAAAAATCACTTTCTTTTCGCAAGCTCATCCATTAAAATAATTGACTCAGAAATTTCTTTCATAGATTTGCAAGAATCCATACTCTTTTTATGAATCATTTTATGAGCTTCTTCCTCTGGCAATCCTTGCATGCGCATCAAAACCCCTTTAGCCCGCTCAACAAGCTTACGAGTTTCAAGCGCTTCTTTAGCCTTCACAGTTTCTTCTACCAATTTAGTATTTTCAATAGCAATTGCCGCTTGATTAGACACCATCTGAAGAACGCTAACTTCTTCTTGAGAAAAAGCATGCGGTCTTTTTGTATAAATATTAATAACTCCAATAACGCGATCTTTAACAATCATTGGAACTGATAGCATAGAGCTTAATCGCTCTTTATCAGCAAGATCACGATAAGCATATTTCTCTTCCATGCGAACATCAAAATACATCTTAGCTTTTTTTGCTTTTACAGCTTCCCCGCTTAAAGATTTAGCCACTTTAATATTAGGTTTCTTTTTATAATCCTCATTCAAAGATTGTGTTGCTTTGATAGAAAGCTCTTGTTTCTTTTCATCTAAAAGCATAACAGAGCAAATCTTTGAATCTAACATTTCTGCTGTAACGACAACAATTAAATTTAAAATCTCGTCGAGATAACTTTCTGAAGTAATAGACTGACTAACTTTCATCAATTTATCAAACTGAACAGCTTTTTTCTTTGCATCCGCATAAAGCCGTGCATTTTCAATAACGCCACTAACTTGTTTAGCAATAGTTGAAATCAAACTAACAACACTTGTTGGAAAATCATACGCCTTCTTATGCTGAGCATTGATAACTCCAATAGGAAACCCTTTGTACGGAATAGGAATCGAAAGAAAAGCTTCGTATTGATCCTCTGGAAGAACATCAAAATTCTTAAAACGAGAGTCTTTACACGCGCTCTTTTTAATACAAACTGTTTTGCTTTCCTTGGCAACCCAACCCGTAATACCTTCACCAACTTTTAATGTAATTCTTCCAAGTTCTTTTTTATGCGGAAGCTTAGACGCCATTAAAGTTAAAATCTTCTTTTTATCATCAAATAAATAGATAAAAACAGAGTCTGCTTTTGTGATTTGACCAACGATAGAAACAACCTCTCTTAAAATAAGACTCAGATCAAGATCGGAACTTGTTAAATCAACAATTTTTCGAAGAAATTGAATTTCTTGGGCTTGACTAATTTTAACAACTTTTTTAATAATTTTCCTCTCCCTTACAACCATTTCTTATTTCATTTAAAATGCTTAAAATATATTTTATCACAAAAAATCTGCAACGCGAACTTCTTTGTCGTTGCTGTTCTTTTTCGTTCTTTTGTTGAATTTCTACTTAAAACACGTTAAAATATCAACATGATAAAAAAGATTTTAATTATTGATGATGATCCTGTTCAAACAAAACTTTTAGCAACCAAGCTTCCAGAAAATGGATACACTGTTTTATCTGCAACAAAAGCTGCCGATGGTCTTCAAATGGCCATGGATAAATATCCAGACCTCATTATTCTAGACGTTATGATGCCAATCATTAACGGATACAATCTTTGCCAACTTCTCAAGAATGATCCAAAACACAAAAACATTCCTATTATTCTTCTAACTTCTCGCGATAAAGAAAAAGACATCGAAATTGGTAACGATGTCGGCGCAGATGACTACCTCATTAAACCTGTTGATTTAACAATTCTATTAGAAAAAATAAAGATTTTTCTAAAAAACTAATTTATCCAAAAACTCCTGATATCCATTTTCCTACATAATACGTCACAACAATAACAAGCACAGCAATCGTTAAATGCTCGGAAATCACTTTAATTGGATTTGCTTTATCTTTTTTAGCAATATAATAACTAAACACACCCAAAACCAATAATCCCCAAACAATACTAATAAAAATAGCCGTTAACGTTTCAAGAAAAATAACTGGTAGAACAAAAATGATGGAAAAACAAAATTTCACAACAAAAGTTGATGCCGTTGCTTCCCAAATCTCTCTTGTGCTATGAACACCCTCGGCTTCTTCTGAAAGATGAATACCTAAAGCATCTGAAAAAGCATCAGCAATAGCAATTGTTAGAATGCCGCCAATTACAACCATCTTAGATCCTGTTCCAGAATAAAGCCCAACAATTAAACCCAATGTTGTAATAATTCCTGAACTAAGACCAAAACTAAACCCTTTTTGAATTGAATGATTCATACTAAGCCTCTTTATTTTCGATCAAAAAATGGATTCTTAGACGTTGCCGTCAAGGGAACGACATAAGCAACTTTAATATCATCTCCTAAAATACCTGTTTCAAGAACAGCCTGTCCAACCGTATACATAACACGATTGTCAACTCTATGATCTGTCGCAACACTTATAGCAGAACCAAGTGCAATGCCTAAATCGCCTGTGTTAAAAACACACGGAATATTTTTATGTTTATCTTTTTCGCCACAATCTTCAAATCCACACATTCCACATTTTTTAAGACCTAGCGGTTTAATACGTGTCCCAAACAAAACAGCGACAGAAGCATTTAAAATATTTTCTGCGTCTCTTAAGAAAGCACCAGCATTACATTTTTCTCCGATTTCTTTTGTCTTTTTAGAAAGCATTTCAATGTCATCTCGTTCTGCAATCTTAAAAACAAATGTATCTGCACCTTTTCCCTTAGGAGCTGTGCGTGCAGCAATAATCATTTGTTGTGCAATATTTCTTAAAGCCTGATCTTTCGCTTCATTTTCATTAACCATAGATTCTCCTTTGTTTCAAATAATGCATTTATGCTATCACAAATAAAAGACGTTTTCTATGCATTTTCCTCTTGGACTTCCTTAATGAGACGTGTACAATAATGACATTATGGATAAAGCTAACATTACAATTATCGGAGCTGGCGTTTGCGGACTTGCTACAAGTTTTGCTTTATCAAAAAATCATAAAGATATCCTTGTTATTGAACAGCACGATTCTTTTGGGCGCGAAACATCTTCTCGTAATTCTGAAGTTATTCACGCTGGAATCTACTATCCACCTGATTCTCTAAAAGCAAAACTTTGTATCAAGGGAAAACAGATGCTTTATGACCTTTGCCAAGAACACAATATTCCTCATCAAAAAATTGGAAAAATATTAATTGCCTGCAACAACGAAGAAGAGAAAACAATTCAAGGTATCAAAGATAACGCTTTTGAAAATGGTGTTGAAAATCTTCGTTTTCTAGAAAATAACGAGCTCGCCTCTCTAGAACCAAGCATAAAAGCCCAAAATGCACTTTTTTCTCCAGACACCGGCATCATTGATTCTCATCAACTAATGCATTTCTTTTATGAACAATCAAAACAAAATAAAGTTGAATTTGCTTACAATATAAAAGTTATTGATATCAAGAAACAATCTTCAGGATACAAGATTACCGTCAAGGAACCAACGGGAGAATCTTTTTGCTTTGAAACAAATATCATCATTAATGCGTCTGGATTTTATGCTGATCAAGTTGCCGCTATGGCTGGAATCAATATCGAAGAAAATAAATATAAAATTTATTACAGTAAGGGGCAATATTTTCGTATTGCAAATCCAAAGAAATTTAATATCCAGCATCTTGTTTATCCGCCTCCAAGCTCGACAGACCTTGGTATTCATATCACGCCTGATCTTGCAGGCGGTCTTCGCCTTGGCCCAGACGCAACCTTCACTGACAACATTGATTACACTATTAATGAAAAAGATAAACAGAAATTTATTTCATCTGTTTCGCGTTTTCTTAAAAATCTTTCCAATGATGACCTGACTCCTGACACATGCGGAATTCGTGCCAAACTTCAATCACCAGAAGATAAATTTAGAGATTTTGTTATTGTTAATGAAAAAGAAAACAACTTGGAAGGTTTTATTAACTTGCTTGGAATTGAATCGCCAGGCTTAACATCTTGCTTAGCAATCGCTGAAATGGTAAAAAACTTTTTATAATCGCTCAATAGCCATGGCAATCCCTCCGCCACTACCAAAACAAATACTCATCAAGCCAATTTTCTTATTTTGATCTTCAAGAGCATGTAAAAGAGTTATCAAAATTCTCGTCGCCGTTGACCCTAAAGGATGACCGATCGCAATATCTCCTCCAAAGATATTGAATTTCTTATCTTCAATATTCAATTCTTTTTTTGTCAAAACAGCTTGAGAAGCAAATGATTCTCCTATTTCAAAAAGATCAATTTCTTCTTTTTTAAGATTACTTTTCTTAAGACATTTCTCGGTAGCTTTTATAGCCCCTAAAAAAGATTGCTTAGGATCAAGCGCCACGGTTGCGTAACCTAGAATTTTCGCCTTAGGCTTAAAGTTGTATTTCTTAATAGCTTGATCATTCGCCAATAAAACAATTCCAGCCGCATCTGCCGGCGAAGAAGCGTTGCCAGGCGTGATGCTTCCGTTTTCTTCAAACGAACTTGGAAGCATCTGCAGTCTTTCAAAACTTATATTCTTTCGTACGCGCTCATCTCGCGAAAAAAGTTCACCATTATCTTTTTTAACCGAAACAATTTCTTTATCAAATTTTCCTTGTTCTTGAGCTTTGTAAGCTTTTTGATGACTTTCAAAAGAAAGCTTATCTTGCTCTTCTCGTGAAATCTTAAACTCTTTTGCTAAATTTTCTGCAAGCTCTCCCATGTGAGCATCAGACATCACACAAGACAAACCATCAACAAGAAGACTTTCAACAGAATCGTTTCCTCTTTTTATGATTTGAGGATTATGAGATGCGCTCTCTGAACCACCAGCTAGAATTAAATTTGCTTGATTACTTAATATCGCTTGAGCACCTAAAATAACAGATTGTAAGCCAGAGCCGCAGACGCTATTAACAGAAAAAGCAGGTGTTTCAATATCTAGCTCAGACAAAGAAACAGCATGTCGCGCCATACTTTGGCCTGTGCCCGCTGAAACTGTATGACCCAAAATAACCTGATCAACTTCTTTTTTTATATTTGAATAGCGACAACACATCTCGTCGATAACAAAACTGGCAAGCTCTGCCGCAGAAAAAGATTTAAGGCTTTTGAACGTACTTCCGACTGGAGTACGAATACCGTCGACAATATAAATGGGGTTTAAAATTTGATTGGAAGCCATTTATTTAGAGAAATGACCGTTTTTTCATTCGGTGTAACTTTGTACCGATTATTATTAATTGAAATAAACATTTCTGTTGGACGCTGTAAAGCAATCTTATTTAAAGGCTCTGCTTTAACAATAACTTTTTCTGTTGTAATTTCAATATTAAACCAAATATCTCTATAGCGAACAGAAAACTTCATTTTAGTCCATTTTTCTGGAAGTTTTGGATTAAGCGAAATTTGATTATCTTGAATGCCTAATCCCGCAAAACAACGCATTACTAAATCAATGGTGCCGGCCATAACACCACAATGAATACCTTCTTGCGTTGTGCCTCCTTGAGTATCATAAATATCACTTTTAAGAGCAGCTTGAAAATGTTCCATAGCTAAATCTTCATAATCAACGCGCTCGGCTAAATAAGCATGAACAACACGACTCAATGTTGAGCCATGCGATGTACGTTTAGAATAATAATCATAATTTTTTCTAAACATATCTTTAGAGACGGGATATCCTAACTTTTTAAAAATTGAACGAACCTCTTCGTCATTTAAAAGATAAAATGTCATCAAAGTATCCGCCTGCTTAGCAACCTTATAATTATCAGGAGAAGATCCTTCTGCTTTTAGAATGCGATCAATGCGATGAATATTGTCATATTTAGCACGATACTCGTCCCAATCTAATTCTTTAAGATCCATATATCCTTCAAACTGATGAATGATGCCGTCTTTGCTCATCAGGATTGTCATTTTTGTTGTGATATCTCGCCAACGATCAACTTCTTCGCCAGAAACTTCGATTTTTAAAAGCAAAGCCTGTCTTTCTTCCTCGCTCATGGAATCAAGCAAAAATAAAGCTTTTTCTAAGATCCAAACAACCAAAATATTTGTATACGCATTATTTTTAACACCTGATTTCTCTGACCCTGGAAGCTTTTCATGAAATTCATCTGGCCCCATTACACCTTCAATATAATATCTCTTAGTTTCTTCATCAAATTTTGTAGCACTTGACCAGAAATGAGAAATTTCTAAAATCATTTCTGCTCCATATCGTGCAAGAAAATCGCTATCCCCTGAAGTGTAATAATATGTCCAAACATTGTACGCAATCGCAATTGAAACATGTCTTTGAAGACAGCTATGATCCGGTCCCCACTTACCTGACATCGGATTTAAATGAACAACCTGCGTTGTTTCGTTTCCTGCTGAAGCACTTTGCCAAGGATACATTGCCCCTCTGTATCCACTTTCTCTTGCATATTCTTTTGCCGCAGATAAACGACGATAGCGATACATCAAAAGAGCACGTGTAATTTCAGGTGCTTTTAACGTATAAAAAGGATAAACATAGAGTTCATCCCAAAAAATATGGCCTCGATAAGCCTCACCATGAAGACCCCGAGCTGGAAGTCCCGCATCAATTTCTTCATTATATGTTGAAGCAACCTGAAGAGAATGAAATGCATGCAAACGAAGAGCACGCTGACTAAAATCATCACCGCTAATTTCAATATCAAACTTTTTCCATAAAGCACGCCAACGTGCCGCATGAGGCTTATAAAGACTATCGAAGCTTTCTATTGTCGAAACGCTTTCCTGCGCAGCTGCACAAGTATCAACAACACCTTGATCGCGAGAGGTATAAAGACCCATCACTTTATCGACAACATACCGTTTTCCTTTTTCAACATCGACAGAAAACTCTTTAACTGTGCGTTCCCGCCCATGCGTCAATACACGCATCTTCGGATAGATTCTTTGGTTATCAGAAAATACAAGCGTTCGAACAGCTTGAGTGATTTCAATCTTTGATTGATTAGTCTGCATCTGTAAGAAAAGTCCATCTTGTCCAAAACATCCTAAAGCTTTTGGTTCAAGATGTTTTGAATTAAGCTGCTTATACCGTTCAACTCCAGCGTTAATGATTTGTCCATCAATTCCACTTCGAAATGTTATTTTTCCACTATAATTTTCTGGAGTTATTGTACACTTGAGCGCAGCACAATGAGGGTTGGCCATGCTCACAATGCGGTGATTGTCCATAACAGTAATCCGTCCTTTTTCATCTTGCCATCGAACACGTCTCGATAAAACACCTTTTCGCATATTGAGAGTCATTTTCCAAGAAAGAATTTTTACCTTCAGACGATCAAACCACGGACCATTCTCTATGCAAAAATTAAGCATTAGCCAATTAGGACAATTAACAAAATCTTCATTTGCAACTTTTCGCCCTGCAACATCTGTAATCAGTTCATTATAAACACCAGCGATATACGTACCTGGATAATGCACCTTCGTGACTGATGTTTCTGGAGCAGCACCCCGCGTTCCAAAATATCCATTTCCAAGAGTACAAAGAGATTCTCTTAGAGATTCTTCTTCTGGAACAAATCGATCATATACAAGTTTCCAAGTATTCATTATCAATTAAGATCAATAAAAGTTTGTAAAACTTTTTTGACTTCCTCTGTGTCTTTAACAATATATTCGGCTTCAGTTTCTCTATCAGCTGTCGCGACCAAGACACCGAATCCCTTTTCTTTTAATGCTTTAAAAGCATCTTCGTCTGTTGTGTCATCGCCAATATAAACCGGCAAAATATTCTGAACTTCTTGTCCAAAAATATTCATAATCCAATTAACAGCTTTTCCTTTATGCCAATCTATCTTTGGACGAATTTCAAAAACTTTTTTTCCGTTTGTTTTTCGAAGCTGCGGATATTCCAACAAAACACTATCAACTTCTTTTTCAAATTCTTCAAAATCTTCATCCTTAACAAGTCGATAATGGCAAGATACCGTATATTTAACATTTTCAATTAAAGCGCCTTCAATATGCTTAACGCGTTCAGTCAATTTCAATTGAATTTCATCAACAATAGGACGGATCTGCTGCGCTTCATCATTAATTTTGACCTCGCCCGATGGATAATTAATTTCAAAACCATGACTTCCAGCATAAAAAATACCTGAAATCTTCACCTTTGAGCGAACATCATCAGTTGCTCTTCCTGAAACAATCGCTACTTTTATTTTTTGAGAAAGATTTTCAACCGTTGAACGCATTTCATCAGAAATAATTGCTAAATCTGGCGTTGCAACAATAGGCGTAAGCGTTCCATCATAATCCAGAAAAACAACTAATGTTTTTCCATTTAATCGGCCTTTTATTTCATCTAAATATTCAAAGAAATTCTTTAACTTTTTTCCTGAAGCCATTGATCAATCCTTTGCGCGTTAACTTCTTTGAAATTAGCAACAACAACATCTGCCCCGTTACTTTTAAGCTCTTGCTCGTTTCCTTCACGAGCCACACCCAAAACAAGAGCAAAATCTCCATTTTTTCCAGCTTGAACTCCCGAAACAGCATCTTCAACAACAACACCTCTTTGAGGCATACATCCAATATTTTTACAAGCCGTTACAAAAATATCCCCTTCCGGCTTGCCCTTAAGCCCAAGCTCTGCAGAAACAACGCCATCAACTCTACTTTCAAAAAGCTCTTCTAATCCAGTTTTTTGTAAAATAAGCTGGCAATTCTTGCTAGAAGACGCCACAGCAACATGAACACCATTAGCTTTTAAATCTTTAATTAATGCAACGGCTGGCTCAAAAACTTCAGCTCCTTTTTGCTCTAAAATAGCTTGAAACTTTACATTTTTCTTATTTCCAAGTCCACAAACGGTTTCACTATCAGGTAAATCTGAAGGATCACCAAAAGGAATGTCAATATTACGGGATTCTAAAAAACTTTGAACACCTTTATATCTAGGCTTACCATCAACAAAAGGAAGATAGTCTTTTTCATGAGTAAATTCCTTGAACGGCTCACCATCTCGAAGCTCTCTAGCTTTAAGATATCCATCAAACATTTCTTTCCAAGAAGCGGCATGAACTAACGCTGTTTTTGTAATAACACCATCTAAATCAAAAATAACTGCATCATAGCTCTTCATTATGCATTCCTTTTTTATAAACCTTTATTTTTCTAACGCTTATGACTATAAATCAATAGGTAAGATTTGCATTAAATATTATACGTGATTTGTCGTCTATTGGCAAGCTATTCTCGGAAATAAGCCACCTAGTACTCTGAAGTCATGATATAGTCAACAAAGATAGACAACGTATTTGGCCCTATTCTTCCATCTGGCTTTAAACCATTCTGATCTTGAAACCTCTTAATAGCTTCAATTGTTTTAGATCCAAGCTTTCCATCTATCTTGCCAGGATCAAATCCCTCTCTCGTAAGAATTTGCTGAATAAAAGCAATATCAATTTCTCCATCAAAAACAAGCCCTAAATCTGTATATAAATTTAATTCTTCCCAAGTCGGCTTGTCAATATACCGATTAACGTCTAGTCCGCGATCCTCCTGAAAACTAGCAATCGCTTCTCTCACTTTTTGACCCATTTTTCCATCAATTTTTCCAGGGGAACAACCATTAACCTTCAAAAGTTTTTGAATTTCTTCAACTTTTTCATTCTGCACAAAAGGAACAATCTCGCCAATCAACGCCTTTTCATGTGCTGCTTGCTTTTGAATAATCCCATAAATAAAATCACACCCTATTAATAACGGAAGAACCAAAAGAATTAAGTACAGATATATGCGCATTTTAAACATTTTTGACCTAAAAATAAATAACCCCTGCTTTTCAAAAAAAACAGAGGTCATTCTTAAAATATAACGTTTCTTATGAAGTTAATTTCTCAATCGATTCTAAGATATATTTAAAATCAACTGTTTTAACCGTAAAATCGTCTGCCCCTGCTTCTCTAGCTCGTCTAGCATCAACAGCTTCAAGCTTTCCGGTGTAAATTAATACCTTTATTTCATCATTGTCATTCTTAATTTTTCGACAAACATCAAAACCGTTTTCATCTGGAAGCATGACATCAAGAATAACCGCTACCGGCTGCTCTTTTTTAATAAGCTCTAGTCCTTGCTTAGCATTATCTGCAACAAACGTTACATACCCAGCTGCTTCTAAATTAGCTTTTAAAATTTTTTGAATATCTAGCTCATCCTCAACAACTAAAATTTTCTTTTCCATCTTATTCTCCTAATTTATTAATTTTTTTACTTTTTCTAATAATAACTCATAATCAAATGGTTTAAACATGTAGCCTTGGGAGCCAACACTCTCAGCTCTTTCTTTAAATCCTTCAGACGCTGTTGATGCTGTTAAAAACATAACCGGAATATCTTTAAGATTTTCATCTGATTTTATTCTCTTGCACACTTCAAATCCATTAAGAAGCGGAAGCGTAATATCTAAAAGAACCATATCAGGCCTTTCTTCAGAGAGCATATCTATCGCCATCTGCCCATCAATAGCTGTTTTGACCTCGTACCCCTCTTTTTGAAGACGAAAAATAACAACTTTTAATATATCCGGCTCATCATCAACAACTAAAATTTTCTTTGCCATAACCCTCTCCTTTATGTCTCGCTTTCACTCTTTCTTCTCTCTTCAACAGGAATAAGAAAAGAAAAAGAACTTCCCTTTCCATATTCAGACTCAACCCAAATCTTTCCACCATGGCTTTCGACAATTTTCTTTGAAATCGCAAGACCAAGTCCCGTGCTTCCTGTTTTTCTTTCTTTACCTTTTTTCAATTGGCTAAATGTTTGAAAAAGCTTCTCAAAATCATCTTCTTTAATGCCTTCACCTTGATCAATAACAGAAACTTGGATAGTATTGCCTTGATGTGATGTTTTAATCGTTATCGGCTTACCCGCCGCATATTTAATCGCATTATTAACTAAATTTGTTACAACTTGAGTAACACGATCATGATCCATATTAATTTCTGGGATGGTCTCATCTAATTCTGTTTTTAATTCACATCCATCTTTTTGCGCAATCTTCTCCATTGTTTTGCCAACTTCTTGAACTAACAAATTAATATTTTGTAATTCAAAATCAAATGTCATCTGCTGAGCATCGAGTTTCTGGAAATCTAAAACATCATTAATTAACCGAGACAATCTTTCAACATTTCTCTTCGCAACAGATAAAAATTCTGCTTGATCAGGATTAACCTCGCCAGTCACACCATCAGCAACAATAGAAATACCTTCTTTAATTGCCGTCAGAGGAGTACGCAATTCATGAGAAACAACAGAAATAAATTCACTCTTAAGCCGAATAGCATCTCTAGCTTTATCTTCAGCAGCTTTACGCGCCGTAACATCTTCTTTAACAGCCAAGAAATGCGTTGCTTCTCCTTGATCATTTCGTATTGACGATATCAAAGCAAGCTCCCAATACTCTTCACCATTTTTCTTTTTGTTGCAAAATTCTCCCCGCCATTCTTTTCCAGATTGAATCGTATCCCACATATCCTTATAAAATTCTTCAGGCTTGTCACCAGATTTTAAAATTCGAGGATTCTGGCCAGCCGCTTCTTCAAAAGAATATCCCGTTAACTCGCAGAATTTTGGATTTACATATTCAATATTACCCTCTAAATCTGTAATAACAACGACACTCGGACTTTGCTCAACTGCACGAGAAAGCTTTATAAGTTCATTTTGAAATTCTTTAATCTCTGTGATATCTGTTCCCACGCATAAAATTTCGCTTCCTCCATCTTTTCTTGAATCTAAAACAACTTTATTTGACCATCGAACCCAAACTCGTCGACCATCTTTACAAATATTTTCATTCTCATTATTCGCATATTTCTTAGGATCTTGCAAGATACGTGAAACCACTTCATTTAAATCGTGACCCACCCCGTCCTGCTCAGGTAAAACAGTTCCAATAACATGTTTTCCAACAATTTCTTCTTGAGTAAATCCGAAAAATTCCTCCGCATACTCATTGAAAAATGTAATTTCTCCTTGATCATTGATTCGCAAGATAATACTATTTGCATTCTGAACTAAATGACGATATTTTTCTTCACTCTCAGCTAGACTTTCTTGAGCTTTCTTGCGATCTGTAATATCTTCGAAACTTTCTATGCCTCCAGAAACATTTCCATGTAAATCGTAAAGCAGATCCGCATTCTTTGCAATAGTTCTAAACTCTCCATCTTTTCTTCGAATGCGGCATTCTCTAGACGAAACTGGTTTTTCGATCTGATCAGAAAAAAGTCCACAAATTTCTTTACACGGGTAATCCGCAAAAATAGAACAATCTTTACCTATAATTTCTTCAGAAGAATATCCTGTTGTATCTTCTGCTTTTTTATTCCATTTTGTAATAATCTTGTCTTTATTGACTGTAAAAATTGCACTCGGGCTAAGATCAAAAACTCGTTCAGCGGAATCTTTGGCTGCAGCAATCTCTTCTCGTGATTCCTCCAGCTTCTGAGTCTTATCCGAAAGATCCGAATAAAGTGCTTTAATCGCATCATTTGTTTTTTCTAAACCCCAGGCTTTTTCTTTTAAAGCTTCCTGTGTTTCTTTTAAAACTTCTTGAGCTTTTTTCTCTTGAGTAACATCACGCGCAATTGTTGCCACCTCCCCAACATTGCCCTTAGAGTCTCGAATAGGCGAAATGTTTAAAGATACGACAATCTTGCGTCCATCTTTAGTAATCCGCTCTGTTTCAAAGTTTTCAATCCTCTCACCCAACTTAATTCTTTTTAAAATATTTACAATTTCTTGTTTTTGATCATCTTTAGCTAAAATTGCAATTGACTTTCCTATAATTTCTTTAGCTGAATACCCATACATTCTTTCAGCGCCTTTATTCCAGCTTATAATATTTCCTTCAACCGTCTTTCCAACAATGGCATCTGATGAAGACTCAACAATAGCTACAAACCCTCTCGATTTCTCAGCAGAGCTATTTGCAATAGATACAATAATAAAAGCCACGGTTACTAAAACAATAAGGAATAAGAAAACTATAATTCCGAAGAATTTATAAAAAGTTATTCGTTTTGATGGCATCAAGATTAGAGAAGACCAACCTTTAGTTTTAATAGGATGGCGAAAAGCAAGAAAAGATTTCTTTTCTAATTCAACTTTTTCGTCAACTTGAATCTTTTCTAAAAGAATAGATTGAAAAGGTCCTACACCAAACTGCTTGCTCTCAATAAGATCTTTCTCTTGCTCAGCTGTTAATGGCCATAAAGACCTTAAAACTAAACTTGGGTTGCTTGAAAGAAAAATAATGCCATTAGGATCAATCAAAAAGCAAGGATGGAACTCTAAAAAATCCTTAGCAAGAACATCAACATCTCGCTTCATAACAACGACTCCTATGACGCTATTAAACTCATTTCTAATGACAGCCGATGCATAAAATCCTCTTTTTCTTGAAGTTACACCATAAGCGAAATATTCACCATATCCATCTTGCTTTGCCATTTGAAAATAAGGACGGAAACTGTAGTCTTTTCCCACAAAACTATCAATGTTTTCATGATTTGAAGATGCAACTGTAAAGCCTTCTGTATTAAGAACATAGCAAACCGTATCTGTTAGAGCATCTGCATAACGATCAAGAACACTATTTGCTGTCATTAAAACTTCAAATTCAGATGACTGCAAAGCATTCTTCAATGAAGCATCTCCAGACAAAGCAACGGCAACTCGATGAACTTCATCAATTTCACGATTAACACTATTGGTTAAAGCAAAAAGAATCGCTTGTGCTTCTTGAGCAATTTCTTCTTTACCATACTGAGCCATTTTAGGAACGACAATACTTCCTGTAATTATAATTAAAAACGCGATCATCAAGAAGATTGCACACGATTTTGTTTTAAGGCATTGCTTTTTAAAGCTCATTTATATTTTCTCTATCGCTTTTATTAAAACACTAAAATCGCTTGTTTTGGCACAATAATCATCCGCACCAACTTCTCGCGCTTTAACAGCATCAATAGCATCAGCTGTTCCTGTCATAACAATAATTTTTGTTGTTTCAGAATTTAACTGCTCTCTTATTTGCCGACATGCTTCAAACCCATCTATTCCAGGTAAAAGCGTATCGCATATAACGATATCTGGTTTATCGCTAATTGCAACTGCAACTCCTTTTTCGCCATCTTCAGCTGTCAAGCAAGAAAAACATTTCTCTTCTAGCATATCTTTAAGCATATTTAAAACAAAAGCACTGTCATCGATGATTAAAACTTTTTTATTCATAAATCTATCCTTAAGTTTTTAAGATATTATATTATAGATTGTTTCGCTAATTTTATCCAATGAAACGATGCAATCAATACACCCCTTATCAATGGCTTCTTTATTCATACCAAAAATAACAGATGTTTCCTCATCTTGAGCAATTGTTTTTCCTTTGCATCGCTTAAGCGTTTCTATCCCAACTGACCCGTCTCTTCCCATGCCTGTCATGATAACTCCAATTGAACGCGAGCCAAAACTTTCGCCAACAGAAGCCATCGTCTCATCTATAGAAGGAACAAATCCTGACTTACTTAAAGATCCTTTTTTTAACTGAATAACGCCATGATCATCAATGCATAAATGGTATCGATCCGGTGCTAAAAAGATTTTTCCATTCTTCAAAATATCACCTGTCCGTGCAAGTTCAACTTTGTGTGGCGTTACAGACGAAAGCCAATCTGCCAAGCCTCCAATAAAACCATCAGACATATGCTGAACGATCAATATGCCAGCATTGAAACTTTCGGGCAAAGAAGAAAGAACAACCTGAAGAGCCTGAGGCCCTCCCGTTGAAGCTCCGATTGAAACAACAAAATCTAGATCTTTCTCACTAGAAAACTCTTTTTTAAAATCTTTTTCCTTTTTTTCTTTTAGTTCAAAGATTTTAGGAGGTATCCGCTTTAACGGTCGCACATTTGATGAAATCTTAACTTTTTCAATCAAGCTCTTAGAAACTTCGTCAATTTCATCTGAAACAACAACAAAATCCATAGCTCCAATAACGAGTGCTTTCGCAACAATTCTCGCATCCATACTGCTAACAACAATGATAGGCGTAGGAACATCAGACATAATCGCCTGTATCGCATCAAGACCATTCATAACCGGCATGTTAATATCAATTGTAATAACGTTTGGCTTTAAGACACGTACTTTTTCACATGCCTCTTGTCCGTCTTTTGCAAAACCAACAACTTCAATATTTTCATCTGATGTCAAAATTTCCTCTAATGCTTTTCGCATTAAAGCAGAATCATCAACAATCAAAACTCGTATTTTATTATCCATTTTTATTAATTTCGATTTCCAATATATAGTTTTATTTTCTTAATTAAAAATTCTGGCACAGGTGGTTTCAAAATATAATCATCGGCATGCCGATGAAAAGCCTCCGTAATAACCTTAATATCATCTTGACTGCTAACAACGACAACCATAGTATTTTTGAGCCGATTATCACTCTTAATCTCAGAACAAATATCCAGTCCAGACATATCAGGAAGCATCAAATCAAGAAGAACAAGATCTGGAACCATTTCCTGTGCAAGCTCAAGACCTCTTTTCCCTGTCGAGGCAACTTCCGCAATCAACCCTTCTTCTCGCAATAAATCTACTAAAATATTCGCATCCGTCTTTGAATCTTCTATGATTAAAACTTTCTTTTCCATGCAAACTCCTTTATCAGCTATCCAACCAATCGTTCAATCGTTTCTAATAAAATCTCTGATGTAAAATCTTTCTTTAAAATATAGGCATTCGCCCCAGCCTCTAAACCTCGGCGCTTATCTTCATCTTTTTCTCTCGTTGTTACCATGATAATAGGAACACCCTTATGTGTCTTGCTTTTTCTTAAGTTTGTTGCAAGTTCAAATCCATCCATTCGCGGCATCAAAACATCAGAAATAACAAGATCAAACGTTTCTTGAGCGGCGCGGTCCAAAGCTTCTTTTCCATCACGTGCAATCACAACAGAAAAGCCTGAAGATTCTAGAATATTTTTTTCAAGCATCGCTGTGCTCAAGACATCCTCGGCTAAAAGAATTGTCTTTTTCTTTTTCCCTTGAATAGCTGGCTTTAACACAGCAATTGGTCTTTTAACAATAACCCCTTCAGCAGAATCAATAATCGATGGAACATCTAAAATAAGAATAACTTTTCCATTTCCTAAAATTGTGGCTCCTGCGATATCGCGAACATTCTTTAAAGGATCGCCAATCGCTTTTGTAATAATTTCTTGTCGGCCTATCAAATCATCAATTAAAATGGCAATTCTTTTTTCAACAGATTGAACAATAACAACAGGCGAAAAATTCTTTTCAAAAATTCCTTTTCGAGAAATACCAAAAATATCTGAAATACGAACCAAAGGCAAAATATGCCCTCGAACAACAACAACATCTCTTGCTTCAATCGTTTTAATCTCATCAGTTTTAATTCGAATTGTTTCAACAACAGATTCAATGGGAATTGCAAACATATCGCTACCCGCAGCAACCAAAAGACTTTCGGTGATGGCAAGCGTTAAAGGAAGCTTAATAATAAACCTTGTTCCTTTCCCTGGATCTGATTGAACCTCAATCATGCCTTTAAGCTGAACAATATTTTCACGAACAACGTCTAATCCTACGCCACGCCCAGACGTTTCTGTTACTTCCTCTGCCGTGCTAAAACCTGGAGAAAAAAGCAACTGATACACTTGGTCATCGATCATATCATTAATACGACTTTCGGAAACAAGCCCTTTGCTAACAGCATGCTGTTTTACTTTTTCAACATCGATACCATTTCCATCGTCAGAAACTTCAATAACAACCAAAGATCCTTCTTGATAAGCTGAAAGTGCAATCTTGCTTTCTTCTGGCTTTCCTTTTTCCTGTCTTTTCTCTATCGTCTCAACACCATGATCGACGGCATTACGCAACAAATGCATGATAGGATCCTTAACCTGATCAACAATCGTTTTATCCAAATACGTATTTTGTCCATTAATTTCAAGCTGAATATTTTTTCCTTTTTGTCGCGCTAAATCACGCATTGCTCTCGGAAAAGTATTAAATAAATACGATATTGGAATCATTCGAGATTTCATAACCTCTTCTTGCATATTAGAAGTCAAGAAATCCATTGTGTCTCCGAGGGAAGTCAATCCTTTGCTAATTTCAATAAAAGATTCTCCAATATCAGGAACTTCTGACACTTTCTGTTGTAGCCCTGAAACAAGCTCTTTTAAACGGATTTTACTAACAAGCATTTCTCCAGAAAGATTAACAAGTTTATTTAACTGGCTAACATTAATTCGAATACTATCTTCCGTCTTCGCCTCTTTCCAATCTTCTTCAGCAATTTCTTCTTTCTTAGCAAGCTCTTCTTTTGACTCTTTCTTTTTAGATTCTTCAGAAATTTCATCTTCACAAAAAGCGCTCTTCGCCTCAGCACAAATATTCTCAACAAAAGAAGCATCAATGCCTTTGTCCTGCCATGTTACTTTATCCTCCAAAAGAGGATCAATCGCATCTAAACATTTAAGCAATATATCAAAATGATTCTTCTTTAAACTTAACTCTCCTTGTAAGGCACGATCAAGCCCATCCTCCATGTTGTGAGATATGTCTGCAATACGTTTATATCCCATCATCGTCGCTGATCCCTTGATAGTATGTGCTTTACGCATAAGGCTTTCAAGAAGCTTTTTGTTTGTCGGCTTTTTCTCCAGCTTTAAAAGCCCCAAACTCAAATCTTGCAAAAGCTCTTTAACTTCCGCTTTAAAGCCTTCTAAATATTTTGCTTTATCAAATGCCACTTAAATTCCTTGTTTATATTTATTCAAGCTCTTTGGATAATTTATTAAGCTCTTCTCCCAAAGCAGAAAGATCTTTAACCGCTTGCTGTGTTTGTTGCGCACCAGCAACAATTTGCTTCATCGCCTCATCAATATTGCCCATGGCCTCAGAAATTTGTTTTGATCCGCTAATTTGCTGATTTGCACTCATTGCAATTTCCTTAGACCGCTCTGCTGTTTGCTGAGCAAGCTTTGCTTCATCATCAACGCTACGCAAACTTCCCTCCATAGACATAATGGAATTTGTCATTTCATGCTGAATAATTTCAATCAAAGACGTAATGTCTGTTGTCGATTTTGCTGTTGAATCTGATAACTTTCGAATTTCATCAGCAACAACTGTAAATCCGCGCCCTTGCTCTCCAGCACGAGCCGCCTCAATAGAAGCATTAACTGCTAGCAAATTTGTCTGATCTGCCACATCATCAATAAGAGATGTAATTTTTCCAATTTTCTGAGACTTCTCTCCTAAAGAAGCAATCATTTCACTTGTCTTTCCAATAGAGTCTTTAATCTTTGCCATACCAGCTAACGCATGACCTGCCGCTTCAGAAACGCGACGAATACTGTCCCCAACCTGTTCAGAAGTGGCTGAAAGCTCTTTAGCCGAGGATGTCGTCTCTGCAACTGCCGAAGATTGTTCTCGCGCTCCTGATGTTTGTTGCTGACTAGCAGCTAAAATCTCGGTTGAAGCAGAAGTAACTCGCTGAACAACACCTGTCAATGTTTTAATAGCTCTGCTAATAACACCAAGGATATAAAATACAACAAACGCCCCCAGCAACATAACAACAAACAGCGATATGTAGATTGTAGAGGTAGCAGAATCCTCAATAGCATGAGCTTCGGCAACATGATGCTTGTAATCTTCATGCCCTACTTCTAAAATCTCTTTAACGATAGGCTTTATTAATGCAGCAGTTTGAGCAAAATTAGAATCTTTATTTCCTAATGATCCATCTTCGTGCTCATTTTCTAAAGATTTCTCTAAACCATCAACCATGGCTAATACTTGCGAAACATAAATATTAAATAACTCTTCTAGCTTTTCAATTTTTAGCCTTTCAAGATACTCCTCTTCTATTATTACTTTAATATTTTTAAGTTCTTGCAAAGCTTTTCTAGCTTCCTTAACATCTCTGCTTTTAAATCGATCCTCGATGTACTTATCTTTAGAAAATTTAAAACCTTTTGCCTCATGTCGCAAAATAAAATCTTTTTCATCTGTTCGACAATGCTGAAAAGCAAGAGCAAAATCTTGACTAAAATCTACCAAAGCCGAACCTTCTTTTTGGGCATCATCCCAGCTTTCATTAATATGATTAATGCTAACAAGTGAAACAATTCCAAGAACCAGTACCATTAATAAAATAAAAATAAACCCAATTAAAACTTTTTTCTTCATTTTTTTACTCCCCTTTTTAAATAAATATTAAAATTTAAATATTTCCTTTTCGCAAATTTTTTATTTCATCACAATTTAAAATATTATAAATATCCAAAAGAATATAAATCTCATCGCCGAGCTGTATCTGACCTTTTGTATATGCTGACAAGTTCCCTTTTAGCGTCGCCAGCGGCGGCTGAATTGATAGCTGATCAATATCAATCGCATCCTTGATTCTATCAACCATGATTCCTAAAGATTCACCAACAACATCTGTAACAATCAAACGCGCATCCTGCGGTTTTCCTTTTTTCTCTAATCCAAAGAAATAATGAATATCTAAAACAGATAAGACCTCACCTCTTAAATTTATAATCCCCACAATAAAGGCGGGGGCATTGGGCACTTTTGTTATTTCTGGCAAACGGACAACTTCTTTGGCGTGATTAATATCAATACAGTAATTCTCGCCACCAAGACAAAATGTTAAGACTCGGATAGTGTGCTTTTTATCGTCTTGATTTAATAAATCTTGATCATCAACTTCAATGATAATCTTTTCATCGCTTTCCATCAACGCTTGCCTTTCTTTTTACCTCAACATGCTTATGAATCTTTTCAGCGCTTCTCTGAGCATCTTCACTTAAAAGTTTTTCAATATCAAGAATCAAAATAATCTTTGATTCAGACTTAACAACTCCTGTTAAATACACAGTTTCTTTTAAAACATCGTCGGGAGGAACAACGGATTCATCTTCAAACGCAACAACATCAGAAACGCTATCAACAATAATTCCGATCAACTGATTATTGACTTTTACAACAATAACGCGACACTGCGTGGTGCCTTGTTGAGCCACAATTCCAATCTTTTTTCTTAAATTTATAATTGGAATAACTTTTCCATGGAGACTAATAATGCCTTCAACAAAATCCGCACTATCTGGAATCGGCGTCATCTCTCTCATCCGGATAACTTCTGAAATCTGAGAAATGTTTATTGCATACGATTTTTCTTCTAAAACAAAAACAATGGCTTTCATTTCTTATTCTTCCTTCTCCGTAAATATTCCAAACTTTAGGCGTTCCAAATTATCACGACAAACACTCATTAATGTTGCCGCATTAAATCCGCCGCTGTAGGCTATTATAGTGTCTGAAGATTTTGATGACAACAACTTTAAAGTGTTTCTGTATTGACGAATAGCATCATCAGCTTTATCTTCTTGCTTAAACACTTGAGCTAAATAGAAATGGGCGATCAAAAAATCATTATCTAGAAAAAGCGCTTTGCGAAGACTTTCTTGAGCATCTTCAAATCGGTCTTCTTCAAAACAAATACATCCATTTAAATAATGTGCAGGAATAAAAAGAGAGTTTAGCTTTAGAGCTTCCTCTAAACTATTTTTTGCCTCGTCACTTTTACCCTGATTCATCAATATTTCTGCTTGCAAATAAAACAAATCCGTTGACTTCTCGTCGATTGCTTTCCCTTGCGTAATTAAATCAAGACCCTGATCATACTCTTTAAGATGAAGATGTTTCGTGACCGCAACAATAATATCTTCAAGCTTTTTAGGTGCCTCTCCAGCTATTGGCTGACTTTCCATCTTGGCCAAAGCTTCCGCGCGCGCAATTTCTCCTAAAACCTTATCAATATCAACTGGTTTTTTTTCTTCCCCTACTTGTTCACCTTGCAAAGGTATGTTTTGTGAGTCAATATTCTTAAAATAATAAATCGCATCTTTCCATGTTGCCATCTGAAACTTATTTTTAATAAACTGCAACGTCTCTGAATAACCAATAAACATGCATCCATCGTCAACAAGGCTATTGTAAAACTTACTCATAACTTCAATTGTTGTTTTAAGCTCAAAATAAATAACAACATTGCGGCAAAAAATAATATCAAATCCCATAGGGTAATCTTCATCCATCAAATTAAAAAATCCAAACGATACCATTTTCTTAATATCGCTTGAAATTTCATATTCACATTTACCCTTATTATTCGTCTTCTGAGTAAAGTATTTCTGACAACGCACATCATCAACATGACGCATAGAACTGGCTTGATAAATACCTTTTTGTGCTTTTGCCAAAACAGTTTGAGAAGCATCCGTTGCAAGCACGTTAATATCCCAATTCTCCAAATCGTCGATAAGATCAGCAATAGTCATCGCAATCGAATACGGCTCTTCTCCAGATGAGCATCCAGCGCTCCAAATACGAAGCTGCAGACGTTGATCTGAATTCCTTAAATGTTCTCGTCTTTTTCTCTCTATGATTGCAGGTAAAACTTTTTCTCGAAGAGTAATAAAATGAGGCTTATTTCTAAAGAAATAGGTATGATTGATTGTTAATAGATTTAAAAGCTCACGAAATTCATCATCTTTTTTATCAGATACAATAAGATGGGAATAATACGTTGCGAAAGAATCAAATTTTTTTACTTTAATTCTCTGCTCAATAGCGCTTTCTAAATTTCTTAAATCATGATCTCGAAAATAGAGACCACTTCGATGGGCAATGAGGTCTTTAAATTTTATTCTTAATTCTGGCGGAAAAGCCATAAAAATTATTTTACTTTTCTTTTTTAATTTATCTTCTTCGAAGAAGCATTCGAATTCTTGCTAAAAGCTTATCTTCATCAAAAGGCTTACTCAGATAATCGTCAGCTCCAGCATCAAGTCCCTGAAGCTCATCTTCTTTAGTCGCTTTTGCCGTCAACATAACAACAGGTGTTGCTGCAATCTCAAGATTATCACGTATTTTCTTTGTTGCCTCAATGCCATTCATAACAGGCATCATAATATCCATAATAACCAAATCTGGCTTTTCTTGACATGTCCGCTTGACACCTTCCGAACCATCCTCTGCCTCTAAAACAGTATATCCCTCGACAGTGAGACGCATTTTTAACACTTCTCGAATATCTGGTTCGTCATCAACAATAAGAATACGAAATTTTTTATTTACTTGCTTATGAAGTTCCCTTGAAATACTACCTGGAACTTTAGAAGCTTTCTTTTGATTGCTCGCTTCTGTTAAAGTTTGCTCAGATGAAAGCTGACAAACACGTTCAATTTCTTCAATTGTTGTCAATCCATCAATAATTTTCTGAACACCTGCCTCAGCTAAAGTTTGAAGACCGTTTTGCCTTACAACTTCCCAAAGATCAGCCTGTGAAGCTTTTTGAGATATTAAATTCTTAACTTTTGCATCAATCTGCATAATTTCAAAAATAGCAGTTTGCCCAGAAAAACCCATATAGTTACAATGCTCACATCCTTCTGCGCGATACAATTTCTTAATATCATGTCTTTTGATAAAAGCCCCGAATCGTTCGTTTTCTTTTTCACCAGGCTCATACTCTTTCTTACAATTCTTACAAATCAAACGAACTAATCTCTGTGCAACAATTAAAATGACAGAAGATCCAACCAAATACGGCTCAAGACCAATATCGTAAAGACGAACAACTGTTGAAAGCGCATTATTTGTATGCAAAGTAGAAAAAACCAAATGCCCTGTTAAAGATGCGCGAAAAGCAATATCTGCTGTTTCCTTGTCACGAATTTCTCCAACCAAAATAACATTTGGATCTTGACGCAGAATACTTTTTAATCCGGTTGAAAAAGTAACATTTTTGACAGGATTAACTTGAATTTGATTAACGCCTTGAATCAAATACTCAACAGGATCTTCAATCGTAACAATGTTCTTTGTTTCATTCTTAATATTATTAAGAGCTGCATACAATGTCGAAGTTTTACCACTTCCCGTCGGGCCAGTAATCAAAATAATGCCCTGAGGCCTATTAATAGCTTCTTTAAATATTTCTAAATTTTGAGATTCAAAGCCAATACTATCTAATTCAACCCTCGATTTTTTTTGATCAAGAAGACGAATAACAATCTTTTCCCCATGAAACGTTGGAATTGTAGAAACGCGTAAATCAACCTTGCGTCCTTCAATTAGAATACTACTTCTTCCGTCTTGAGGTTTTCGTGTTTCTGCAATATCAAGGTCCGTTAAAATCTTGATACGCACTGCCAAAGGAGGATGCAACCTTTTAGGAATTTTCATAATATTTTTTAAATATCCATCAACGCGATAGCGCACCTCTACAATTTTTTCGTATGGCTCAATGTGAATATCGCTAGCTCTCGCCTTAACCGCATCCGAAACAATTAAATTACAAAGTCTGACAATAGGAGACTTTTGCCCAATAAAGTATTCATCCTGAAATATTTCTTTTTCTGAATCTTTTTGAACAACTTCAATCTTAATATCTTCGGTCATATTCTTAATCAAATCATACGTCAAATCATCCAAAAGATAATGTTTTTCAATATGACTTTCAATATCACTCTTTTTTGCTAAAACAGGTCTTGTGCCCATTCCGCAAATAGCACTAATATCTTCTAAAGCAACAAAATCTTGAGGATCACACATGGCAAGCAAAAGCTGACCATCTTCAATGCGAAAAGGAAAAACGCCATAACGTTTAACTTTTTCAAAAGGAAGTTTTTTTATAGCTTCAGGATCAATTTCTTCTTGGGAAAGATTACAAACAGGAAGGCCAAAAACATCAGAAGCAACGCGAGCTAAATCTTCTTCCTGAACAAAATCCATGTCTACTAAAAGCTCAGAAATCGATTTTTTAGCCCCTACTTGCTTAATTCGAGCATCTTTAATTTGCTCGTAAGTAACTAAATTTCTCTCAGTTAAGGCATCTAAAAGCTTACTCATGCTTATTTGACATTATCTCTTCAATGGTTTTTATTAAAAGTTCAGAATCGTATGGTTTTTCTAAATAAGCCGATGGATTTTGAGCTAAAACAACCTTTTTTTCTTCTGGATCATCTGACGCTGTTGAAATAATAACCGGAATGCCGCTTGTATGAACAGAAATTTTCAAATTCTTAAGCGTATTAACTCCTCCACCACCTGGAATTTTTAAATCTAAAATAATAACATCCAGCTTCTCGCTATGAGCAAGCTGAGTAGCACTAAAACAATCAGAAACAGCAAGAACTTGATATCCTTGTTCGGTTAATCGTTTTTGCATAACCGCTAAAAAATCGACGTCATCTTCAACAAAAAGAATTTTATACATAATACGCTCCTTGTGTTTTATTGTACCGTGAAAAGCAATGTTTTCAACTTATAATTAATTAAATATAAATATTAATAAATATAATCTATAAAAAATTTATCGATGACAGGCAGAACAAGAACTGGAGAGTTTTTTCTTTAAAAGAGGAGTAATAGTTGAAAAAGTGAAACGCCACTGCCAGTTAGCTTTTATAGTCGAAGGTTGATTCATTCGAGCAGATTCATCTAAATTCAAGACATCTTGAAGAGGAAAAATAACAGTATTAGCAACTGAATTCATAGCTAAATTCATAAAAATTTCAGAAATATTTTCTTCTGCAACCTTTTGACCACCAAGATCACAAATCTGTTGTTTTATTTCATTATTGGCTTCCTGGCGAAACCAACCTTTAGTTGTATTGTTATCGTGCGTTCCTGTATAAGCAATACAATTCTTTATATGATTTTTAGGCAAATATGGGTTATCTTGTTTCCCATCAAAAGCAAATTGCAAGATTTTCATTCCCGGAAAACGATATCTCTTGATAACTTGCTTAACATCATCGGTAATCACACCTAAATCTTCAGCAATAATTGGAAAATCTTCAAAATAATCTAATAATTCATCAAAAAAGTCATATACATTAACCTTAGACCACGCTCCCTTAATTGCCGTCTTTTCTCCTTTGGGAACTTCCCAAAAGGCAACAAAGCCTCTGAAGTGATCAATGCGCACCAAATCAAAACATTCAAAATTATGTTTTAATCGTTTTTTCCACCAATCATATCCATCTAATTTTAAGGCATCCCAACAATATACAGGATTTCCCCAGAGCTGCCCTGTCTCACTAAAGTAATCTGGCGGAACTCCCGCTAAAAATTTACATTCTCCATTTTTATCAAGCTTAAAGAATTTCTTATTTGCCCAAACATCAGCGCTATCGTGTTGAACATAAATAGGAACATCTCCGATGATTTGAATTTCTTTTTTATTACAATATTTCTTTAACTCTTTCCATTGAGAATAAAAAAGATATTGAAAAAAAGTTTCTCTTAAAATCGACTCACTTAATTTCGCTCGATACTTTTCAATCACCCGAGGATCTCTTTGACGGATATCATCAGGCCATTGACACCATCCCGCTCCTTCAAATTTTTCTTTAAGAGCAATAAAAAGCCCATAATCATCGAGCCAAGATTTATTCTTAGAACAAAAATCTAAGAACTTTTTATCAGAAGAAATTTCTTTCTTTACATTCTGAAAAGCTTTATAAAGAACATCAACCTTATGCATGGCAACGGAAAAATAATCAACTGAATCGCTTGAGAAATCCTTTAGAGGAATATCCTCTTTTTTAAGAAATCCATCTCGAACAAGAAATTCAGGACTAATCAAAAGAACATTCCCAGCAAAAGCCGAACAACTACTATACGGAGAATTAGCAAGAGCAATGTCTGTTGGATTCAAAGGAAGAATTTGCCAATATGCTTGTTTGCTTTCTTTAAGAAAATCAACAAATTGATACGCACCTGAACCAAGATCCCCTATCCCATAAAGTGACGGCAGCGACGTAATGTGAAGCAAAATACCACTAGATCTTTTGTTCAATTTCATCTTATCCTATTTCAACTTGTAAAAATTTACCTAAAAGCTCAAAAGCCTCAACCCAAGATTTAGCCCGTTCATCTGCTCTTTGTGCTCGAGATTTTTTATCTTTTAATAATTTTCGACTCAAAATAATGTACATATTTTGAGCTTTCCATAAATCTAAATTATAATTTAAAATATTTAAACTTTCAACAATCGAACTTAACATTTCAATAAAAGAAATTTCATCTGGATCGCGAACTAGCTGCTTCATCAATCCATCAATTCTGCGTCCTGCAATAAAACAAATCAACTGCTTGTCTCTAGAAAACGACCATCTCTTAATCTCCCAGACTAACATTCGTAAACGTTTCAAATCAATAGGATCAGCCTGGATAACTTCAGACAAATCTCGGTTTAAAACAAATTCGGCAATTGTCGAAAGAGCTTTAGGTAGCGTAACTTGAAGCTCTTTTTGAACTTGCATCAAAGGATGATGTTTTTCATAAATTTCTCTAAAAGAACCCTCAATCTCATCCATAGTTGTTTTCAAGACTTCATCTAATATCTTTTGTTGTTCTTCTTTAAACAAATGCTCTAGCGAATAATTTTCTGGTCCATAATACTTATCAATCAATCGCGTAGTTTCAGGAATTTTCTTAGCCGCAAAAGCATCTAAAATTTCTTTCTCAGCTTGCTCAAACTCTCCCTGCAAAAGCTGTCTAACGCCTCGAATAATATTATGATTTCCAAGATGAAATCCTGCAAAAAAGATAGGAGTTTCTTCAAGCGTAATATCAGATCTAACAGTTCCATATCCAATCGATAATTTAAGACGATCATCTTCTTGCTGATGAGATTTTTCTGTTCGAATTGTATAACAATAAATCTGTGTTTCTTTAGGATATTTCTCAAATAATGACGAAACAGCATAATGTGCTCCGACACGAAAAAGATCAACAACAAACGGCTTTACATTCTTAGTATAAATATTCTTTGCATTTCCAACCTCTGGAATATTGCTTTTTATCTTCTCTAAAAGACTTAAAAATTGACCCTCAACTTTATTGCCAGAAATCTCTTCGATCAACTGAATAGAGCGAGCCGCATATTTAAGGATCTGAGTTGGCTCAATGCCTGATACCTCATCAAAAAACCACCCACAACTCGTATACATAAACATGCTATTACGCTGTAACTCAAGCAACTTTAATATTTTTATTTTTTCTTCGTCAGATAAAGACTTCTGAATATTTTCTTTTAAAAATTCTTCAATATTCTTAGAATTTCGATTTAAAACAACATTGATGTATTGATTTCGCAGGTGCCAAACATCTTTAGAAAATGCGCTCATCTGGTGTTCATAAACTTTAACTCCTTCATCGCGCAACCAATCCAACGATTCTCTTAAACCTTGTCGCCATTTTTGATTCCATTTTGGATTTGATCCCATTGAACATCCGCAATCTGACCGCCATCGCTCAATACCATGAGCACAACTCCACGACGTATTTTCTAAGACCTCAACTTCATCTCGCGGAGGAAACTTCTCTAAAAATTCTCCATAAATTGTCACCTTAGCTAAATTCTTTTTTTCAATTAATCGCAAACAATATGCCAACGCCATATCCGCAAACTTATGATGATGTCCATACGTTTCTCCATCCGTTGCAATATGAACGAGCTGATCTTTTTCTGACTTTGAATCAAAAGCACCTAAAAGACGCTGGGCAAAATCTTCTCCATTTTTTAAAAGTCCTTCAAAAGCAACGCCTTGAGCAATCGGTCCGTCATAAAAGAAAATATTTATACTTTTTCCTGAAGGTAGACGACAAAGGTAGGCCTTTTTAGGATCAATGCCTCTACCTTTAAGATCAATCCACTTCTTATCCTGTATTCTTTTTACTCGTTTTGCTTGATGAGGAGCTAAGATCGTAAATGAAATATCATGCTCAGCTAAAACTTCAAGAGTTTTAATGTCGACAGCAGTTTCTGCCAGCCACATTCCTTCCGGCTTTCTCTTGAAATGATACTCAAAATCTCGAATACCCCAGATAACTTGTGTCTGCTTATCACGCTCATTAGCAAGCGGCATAATCATATGATTATAAACTTGTGCAATAGCACTTCCGTGTCCAGAAAAATTTTGTTGGCTTAGTTGATCCGCGTAAAGAATATCTCGATAAGTCTCAGGATCTTTTTTCTTCATCCAAGACAAGAGCGTAGGACCAAAATTAAAACTAATCTTGGAATAGTTATTAACAATATCAACAATCTTCTTTTTATTATTAAGAATACGTGAAGCAGAGTTGCGGGAATAACATTCAAAAGAAATACGCTCGTTCCAATCATGAAAAGGAAGAGCGCTATCTTGGCTTTCGATTTCCTCTAGCCAAGGATTTTCTCGAGGAGGCTGATAAAAATGACCATGAAGACAAATGTATTTATTCAAAAATTTCTCCGTTTGCTTATCTTGCAAGTACCAAAATTAGAAATAATCAAACGACCACCAAGCCTTACGATGTCTCTCGGTGGTCGCTTTAAGAATAAAAGTTTTAGAAATTATTTCTTAATTTTTAAAACTTTTTTTAGTCTTGATTTAACAGCTTTCTTAATCGATACCTTAGTTGCTCTAACAGCTTTCACTGCTTTAATTATTTTCGCTGCTTTAACTTTTTTATCTATTTTTACTGCCTTTGTTTTCTTAGTCAGAGTCGTCTTCAGTGGAAAAAAACTACGAAAACATTCAAGCTCTGGCTCAATTAAAGAAACAAAAGTTTGATTCTTTCGAGAAACATAAGTAATTTTGTCTTCTCGAGCAAGCCACCCTAAAGACTGAAAAACAACTTCACCTTTTTCTTTAACAAGCTTAGCAAGATCAGTCACCTTGACTTCTTTTTTCTCACCTAAAATTTTCCAAGTTTTTCCAGCCGTTTCAATAATCTTACCTTTCATCCTACCCTCCTAATTAATATAAAATTAAATAATCTAAAAAGTAACGCCATATTTGTATACCAAAACTTAAATTTCGTCAAGTGAATTTCTATTCAAAAAACTACAAAATTCTATACTTTTTTAAGAAAAAGCATTCCTAAGGGTGGCACAGTAATCGAAAAAGAATCTTGGCATCCATGTGCCGGTATTGACTCTGTTTTCTTTCTTCCAAAATTACCCTGTCCGCTTCCACCATAATCTTCTGCATCACTATTTAAAACTTCTTTCCATGTTCCTGCTTCTGGCATACCTAAGCGATAATCAAAACGTGTTTCTGGCGTAAAATTACAAATAGCGACAATTTTTTGGTTCCAATCATGTCCCGTTCTTACAAAGCTAACAATTCCTTGTTGCCAATCATTACAATCAATCCACTTGAATCCTTCGGGAACAAAATCTTTTTCAAATAATGCTGCTTCTTTCTTGTAAACAGCATTAAGATCTTTCATCCATTTTTGCAAACCTTGATGCGGCGAATACTGCAAAAGATGCCATTCTAAACTTTTTTCATGATTCCACTCAGCCCATTGTCCAATTTCGGCTCCCATAAAAAGAAGTTTCTTGCCCGGATGAGCAAACATATATCCCAACAAAAGTCTCATATTGGCAAATTTTTGCCAATCATCACCAGGCATTTTTGCCAAAAGTGATCCTTTCCCATGAACAACCTCGTCATGAGAAAGCGATAAAGTAAAATTTTCTGTAAACGTATATAAGAAGCTAAATGTTAAATCGTTATGGTGATATTTCCTAAAAACAGGATCTTTAGAGAAATACAAAAGAACATCATGCATCCATCCCATGTTCCATTTCATTCCAAACCCAAGTCCACCTTGAGAAACTGGACGTGAAACACCCTGCCATGCCGTAGATTCTTCAGCAATCATTTGGACATCAGGAAAATCTTGATAAACAGCAGTGTTAAGCGTTTTTAAGAAATCAACCGCCTCAATATTTTCACGGCCTCCAAATTGATTTGGAATCCATTCACCCTCTTCTCTCGAATAGTCTAAATACAACATTGAAGCAACTGCATCAACGCGAATGCCATCAATATGATATTTATCTAACCAAAAAAGAGCGCTTGAAATTAAAAATTCTTTTACTTCGGCCCGACTATGATTAAAAATATAGCTTTTCCAATCCGGATGAAAACCTTTTTTAGGATCTGCATGCTCAAAAAGATGCGTTCCATCAAAATAAAAAAGGCCATGAACATCCGACGGAAAATGAGATGGAACCCAATCCAAAATGACACCAATATCATTTTGATGCAAACAATCAATTAAATGCATAAAATCTTGAGGCGTGCCATATCGAGAAGTTGGCGAGAAATATCCAGTAGATTGATATCCCCATGAGCCATAAAAAGGATGCTCCATAACCGGCAGGAATTCAACATGGGTGTAACCCATCTCCTTAACATAAGCGACAAATTCTTCAGCCATTTCCTTGTAATCTAAGGGTCGATTATATTCTTCAACAACGCGCCGCCAAGAACCAAGATGAACTTCATAAATCGACATTGGAGACTCAAGTCCATTTTTCTTCTGGCGAGTTTTCATCCACTCTTGATCTTTCCACCGATAATCTGTATTCCAAACAATGGAAGCCGTTTTTGGAGAAATTTCATTATAAAAAGCAAACGGATCTTTTTTATCTTCATAATACCCGTTATCTTTTGACGCAATATAGTATTTATAAACATCACCCTTTACAACTCCAGGAACAAACCCTTCCCAAACCCCAGAAGAATCCCAGCGCACACTCAAGGGATGACTAGATTTGTTCCAGCCATTAAAATCACCAATAACATGAACTGAGCTTGCGTTGGGAGCCCAAACAGCAAAATATGTCCCTTGCTGATCATCAATCACCATTTCATGAGAACCTAGCTTATCATAAAGCCGATAATGCGTACCCTCTTTAAAAAAATGCGCATCTTGCTCTCCAAAACGTGTAACGCCGTGCTTAATTCCGTTGATGTCGTAAAGCATCGTACTCCCTTGTAGGTAAGTTTATCTTATCTTTAATAACGCCAAACAATTACATCTCTAACAAAAAAACAAGCTCTTTATTTTATATCAAAACTACATTTTATCAAGATTTTATTTTTTTATGGAAATTTTGCTGCAACATATTGGAAATAATAGAATTACAAAAGAACCTACTAAAAAGAATACACCAGAGAAGAAATAAAACGAAGATCGTTTTTGCTGGTTCCACCGCTTGGATTAGAATCAAAATCATCAATCACGCTTATTTTAAAAGACAAGTACTCATCAATTGGATTTATAAAATCAACCTGGCCCTTTATGCGATAGCTCTTAACATCATTAAAAGGCAAATAAAGAGACACATCTTTTGCCAACTTCGAATCACCAATAAGCGTATATTCGGAAGAAATTCTAGGCACAATAATTCCTTCGCTTGAATCCTTTTGATTATTTCGATAATTCGTATGTTCAAAACCAAGCCCAAGCTCCCCTCTCCACCTTACATCTGGTTGATCAAAAAACCAATAACCAACACCTGCAAAAGGAGTCAATCGATAATGAATATTTGAAAATCGATCATGATCAGCCTCAAAACGATAAAAATTATAAGCTTTCAAGATTTTTCCAAAACTAAATGCATAACGCGCAGATGCATCCCACTTTTGAGAATCCATCTTTTTATTTGCAGATGAATACGATGATCTTCCTCTGAGTGTCCATTGATCTAGCTGAGTCTTTCGATCCAAAGAAAGCGACGCAGTCATCTGTGATTTATCAGTATTTCCTCGAGAAAAACTATACCCAGCCGAAAGCTTTCGCTCCCAGCGTACTTTTTCTTCTTCCGCTTGAACATCTTTTTCTTGATCTTTTATATCACTAATAATATTATCAATAAACTGTTTCTCAATAACAATAACACCAACAGCTTCAGATTGAATCTGAATATCTTGGTCCGTATCGGATAAAATGTCTCCTGACAACTTGTCACCATTCTTTAAGTAAACTTCATCAGCCCAAACACATGTTGCGGCCAAAAGAAAGATTATACTTAAAAAAAGGATTACTCTTCTCATTCTACTCTATCTCACTCGCCATCTCTGAAACCTCTTTAAGCATTGCTTTGCGATCATCATCGCTAGCGGAAGCCACTGAACTAAAATATTTCTGATCAATCAATGTCATCGCACAAAAATCTGCCAAGCTTTGTCCGATCGTAAAATTCATTGCCGTAAAAGCACCCGTTTTCTCACTAACAACAGCTGGCGCATTCAGAGTACAAATCACCAATACTTTTTTACCCATCAAAAGCCCTTTAGCTTTTTCATCATAAGCAAAACCAACGCTAAAAACACGATCAACATATCCTCTTGTGATCGCCGGCGTAGAATTCCACCAAACTGGAAAAATAAACGTAACCACATCTGCCCAACGAACAAATTCGTGCTCCTCTGAAACATCTAAAGCATACGCTTTTTGATTCATAAGCTCAAAATCTTGAACACTTAAAACAGGATTAAATCCTGTCTCGTAAAGATCTCTAATTTCAACATCATGCCCAGCTTCTCTAAGTCCATCAGAAAATGTTTCTAAAATAGCGTGATTGAAGCTTTTAGGGTTTGGATGACTATAAATAATTAAATGTTTCATATAAATTTCCTTTTTGGTTTATAAATATTTCTTTCTTAATAAATTAATCTTAATAACAAACAAATCAATAAACATTTGAGCTGAATCAAACAGTGGATTAACTCGGCTTTGCGCATTATTCACCCAAACAACGGGAACTTGTTGAATTTTAAAATTATGAACTTTAGCAATCGCTAAGATTTCAACATCAAAAGAAAAACGCTCAATCGTCTGGCGTTCAAAAATAATTTGAGCAGCTTTTTTTGAAAATGCTTTAAACCCACATTGTGTATCTTTAAAGTCTCGATAAAACAAACACTTAACAAATAAATTAAACACACGTCCCATAAGAATACGAAAATAAGGCTGACGGAGCTTCACATTCGATCCTTCAATTGATCTCGATCCCAACGCAACATCACATTTCCCATCTGAAATTAATGGAACAACCTTCCTCATTTCTTGAATCGGAGTCGAATTGTCTGCGTCAATAAATAAAATGCATTCTCCTTGAGCAGCTAAAACTCCTTTTCGAACAGAAAATCCTTTTCCTTTATTGCTATCATTTCTTAAGATAATTATATTTGAATATTTATCTTTAAATCTATTTACAATCAAGAAAGTATCGTCCCGGCTTCCGTCGTCAACAATAATGACCTCAGCATCCACACTGTCTTTCTTTAGATAATAAAAAATTTTACTTAATGTTTTTGCAATTCGTTTTTGTTCATTGTATGCAGGAATAACAATAGATATGCGCATGATTTCTCTTATTTCTCGTTAACATATTACACAAGTGATTTCTAAAAATTACTGTTTTTCATAAACAATCCAAAAAATCATATCTCCAACTTCTTTTCTTGATCGAAATCCTGGAAGATGCTCTAAAACATACATATGCCGATAAGGATAAATCTTTAACATAGCAATCTTTTCTAAATTCTTTGGAAGATATTTTTTAAAATGTTCCGGGCTGATAGGAATATTAGCATTCTTTCGATCATAAATACCATCTAAACTATTGTAGATTTCTTTATCTGCAAAATACATTGAAAGGACACTGTCAGGAAAATATATTCTTTCAGGATACTCTAAAGCAAGCTCATAGGCAATTTGTTGTGGACAGTTTCCCACCATCAACGCTTTATCTGTCATTTCATAAAGATGCGCTGAGCGAAATGCCATTAAACAAAAAACTAAGACACAAAACAAAACTTTAACAATTTTTAAATTATTCTTAGACAATCTTTGTCTCAAATTTAAAAAAAGACGCGTAATGCTCATAGCTGCAGCCAAAACAAAAAAGTATAAAGAAAAACTAAGATTATTAAAGTCTCCACCCATTTTAAGCATTCCTAAAATTGCTGTAGGTGCCATAAAAATTCCTACCCAAATAAACAAAAACCAATAATTTTGTTTTAAAAAATTTCTCAATCTTATTTTTTGCTTAAGCAACCCTTTAATATGCTTGAAATTTGATAAAATAACACATAAAGCATACGGAAAAATACTTTTAATCCAAAACCATGAAACAAGTAAAAATCCCCTTGTCCAGCCAAAAGCATATCTAGAAGGATGCCTCGAAGGAATTAAAAACATTTCCTGAAACATATATTGAAAACCAAAAACATGTGAAAAAAAAGCTAAAGAACAGAAAGATATCAATAAAATCTGAGCAAAATAAATAAGCGCTACTTTTCGCCCTTGGGTAATCCAAAGATATAACGGCAAAGCAATAAGAAGAGGTGCAGCAATTTGCTTTGTCCACACAGAACAAACCACCAAAAAAGCAGACAATAACTTATGATGCGATTTTGGCGATAAACGATCCAAATACAACATCAAGCATGCTAAAATCGCAAATCCAATCGACGGGGCATCCGCATGAATCATAAACATCGATCGAGTTAACGGAATCGCGTTAAAAGCAAGTAAACAAAAAAACAAGAAATAACAAAAAAATGCTTCTTTAAAACGAGCCTGTTTTCTTGATTCAACAATAAAGAAAATACTCGTTGGAACAAAAATAAATAATACGCTCAAAAAAGACCCCATCCAAATAGCGCTAATCGGTGTTTTCATCCACGTGCACGGCCAATACGAAAATGGCATCAACGGTCCATACATACGCGCGAGAATAGGCCCTTGAAACAACCCACAAAAAACTTTATATCCATGCTTGATTGAAAACGTCCACACAAGGCGTGCAGAATTCCAATCAAAAAACGGTTCCGTTAAAATATTCATGACAATTGTCGTAATGCTAAAGCAAACAGCAAAAGAGAAGATTCCAGCATATAGATGATCTAAAAGATTCTTTTGTTTTGTTAAATAAAAAACAAAAAAACCAATCAAAACACAAGAGATTAAAGCAGAAAGGAAAATATTTTCAATAGATGGGATTAAATAGATTACCCAATAGGTTATTTTTAAAAACAGAAAAGAGAAAAAGACGCTTAAGCCAATACTTTTCCAATAGCGTGATACTTTTTTTAAAATCGATAGAAACATAAATATCTTTTTAAATTAAACGCTGCCCGGCTTGGATTCGAACCAAAACTAACTGCTCCAGAGGCAGTCGTGCTACCGTTACACAACCGGGCAATAAATATTATTTTATTTTTGCCTTAAGAATCAATAACAGCTTTGAGTCTTTGGATTGTTTTTTGTTTTCCAACAATAGCCATCGTGTCAAAAAGACCAGGACCAATTGTTTTTCCTGTTAACGCAACACGTACAGGGTGAACAAGTTCTGCAGCTTTGATTCCAAGTTTATCAACAACAAATCGAAAAGATTTTTCACACGATTCAACATCAAAAGATTCGACACCACCAAGCTGTTCAATCAAAGAATTAAAACGCTCTTTAGTTTCAGCTGTAAAAAACTTTTCTCGATCCTCACCAGAAGCTTGAATCTTTTCTAAAAAAGCAAAATCTGCCCAATCCACAAAATCCTCTAAAGTCGATATTCGTCCTTTAAATAAATTCGCAATCTTTTTAACCATATCTTGATCAAAATCATCTTTAAGATACTGCGCCTCTTTTAAAAATGGGACAACAAGATCTACAAAACTTTCTAAATCCATCTTTCGAATATGCTGAGCATTAACCCATTTTAATTTCTCAATTGAAAAAATTGCTGAAGCCTTATTGACCTTTTTAATAGAAAACTTTTCAACAGCCTTTTTTAAGCTAACAATTTCTTGATTTGCCCCCGGAGACCATCCTAAAAGCATCAAATAATTAACAATTCCATCAGAAATAAATCCCATCTTCTTATAATCACTAACAGCGACAGCTCCCGTGCGCTTCGAAAGTCGACTTCCGTCTTCGCCCATAATTAAAGGAAGATGTGCAAATTTCGGCACCTTAAAACCAAGCGCTTCATAAATAATAACCTGTTTAGGCGTATTCGAAATATGATCTTCACCGCGGATGACGTGCGTAATCTCCATTAACGCATCATCAACAACACAAGCAAAGCTATACGTTGGCGATCCATCAGATTTCATTAAAACTTGATCTTTCAGCAAAGCCGTATCAAAAACAATTTCATCACGAATCAAATCATAAATTTTAACTTCTTTATGCGGCATCTTTAAAATAACAGCTTCACCATCCTTATAAGCTTTATCTTCATCTAAAAGTTGTTGTGCGTATTTTTTATAAAGATCAAATCGGTCACTTTGCTTATAAAGCTCGTCAAAAGAAAGCCCCAGCCATTTCATGCTCTGCAAAATTTCATCTAAAAATTCTGGTTTTGAACGCTCGAGATCTGTATCTTCAATGCGCAAAACAAAAGTTCCGTTTTGAGCTTTAGCATACATCCAATTGAATAAAGCCGTTCTAGCTCCTCCAATATGCAAAAATCCTGTCGGACTAGGTGCAAATCTTACCTTCATTATTTACCTTTTTTGAAAATATTTTGAGAAAAAGAAAAACGTTCTATCTTTTATTTATACGGGGTCTGTTCGTATCCTTCTTTTATCAGCTGCATAACGACGCTCCTAATTCTTTTTTGTTCTTCAGGAAGAATATTAGAAAATTCAATACCAGTATCATAAACCGTCGTCTTTAGCTGATTCTTAGCTTGCGTCTTAACAGACCATACAACGCGCCCTTTACACTTAATATTCTTTTCCATATCGAGAAGATCAATTTCTAGATCAACTTCTGAAAAAAGCCTCATGCCTTCTTTAAAAATAACACAAACACCGCCTGTTCCAACATTTTCTGTATGTGTTAAAAAAGCGTCTAGATTTTCAAGCTCATTTCGAACAGTTACGAGACACGGATAATTAACTCGCGGGAATTGCCTTCTTTCAAGGCCTTGCCAATCTGCCATTTAAATCCTCCTTTGAATTCTTTGTATGTTTAAGGCTGCTCCTGAATCTTCATCAATTGTAAAAACAACACCATTAAGACGAACATCATTTAATGCAACTTCAAATTTTGACGGCATACTTGTTAAGAAACGCTCAACAATCTTTTCTTTATTTTGTCCTATGACTGAATCAAAAGGACCAGTCATACCAACATCTGTAATATGTGCTGTTTTCTTAGGCAAGATTTTCTCATCAGCAGTTTGGACATGCGTATGTGTTCCAAAAATGCCGGAAACTTGCCCATCAGCAAAATGACCAAAAGCAATCTTTTCACTTGTGGCTTCACCATGAAAATCAACAATAATATTCTTTGTTTGCTTTCGAATATCTTTAATAAGATCCAAAAAACTTTCAAACGGACAATTAACATTATAACGCATAAAAACACGCCCTAAAAGATTAATCACAGCAATTTTTACACCTTTTTTTGTTGTGACTATACAATATCCCTTACCCGGAGAATTCCTTGGAAAATTAGCTGGCCGAATAATGTTTCTTTCTTCATCTAAATATTCAATTAGATTCTTTTTATCCCAAACATGATCACCTAAGGTCAAAACATCACATCCAAACAAAAATAAACTTTCTGCTAATCGTGGAATAAGCCCAGCTCCTCCAGCCGCATTTTCTGCATTTGCCACAACACAATCAATATTATGTTCTTCAACCAATCCTGGCAAAAGCATTTCTACCGCATCGCGCCCGGGCCGTCCAACAATATCTCCAATACATAAAACGTTCATTTTTTTAAAATGCCTTTTTTATTTTGCGTATTCTGTTGCTCGAGTTTCTCGAATAACAATAACTCTAATTTGTCCTGGATAATCCATGTCAGATTCAATTTTCTTTCGAATATCTCGAGACATAACAACCGCTTCGTCATCTTTAACTTTATTAGGTTTTACCATAATGCGCACTTCACGTCCCGCTTGAAGAGCATACGCCTTATCAACACCTTTAAACGAAGTCGCAATCTTTTCTAAAGATTCAATACGCTTAACATATGTCTCCATGGCTTCTGCGCGTGCACCTGGACGTGCTGCGCTCACAGCATCTGCAGCCGCAACAAGAATACCATAAATGTTCATTTCAACTTCTTCATGATGAGATTCAACAGCTTTTACAACCTCAGGTTGTTCACCATATTTTCTAATAATCTCAGCTCCAACAAGAGCATGAGGCCCTTCAGCGTTTTCTCCAGCCACTTTTCCAATGTCATGCAAAAGTCCTGCTCGCCGAGCAATTTTAAAATCTAGATTCAGCTGAGATGCCATAATACCCATCAGCGAAGCAACCTCTTTACAATGACGAAGTGCATTCTGCCCAAAACTTGTTCTATATTTTAATCTTCCAACTAATTTAACAAGTTCTGGATGCATGCCGTGGATGCCTAAATCAAAAGTTGCCTGCTCACCTTCTTCTTTAATTTTTGTATCAATTTCTTTTTTTACCTTTTCTACAACTTCTTCAATGCGTCCTGGATGAATTCGTCCATCATGAATAAGTCTCTCTAAAGAAATCTTAGCAATTTCTCGGCGCATCATATCAAAACCAGAAATCGTAACAGCTTCTGGCGTATCATCAATAATGATATCAACACCTGTTGCCATTTCAAAAGCGCGAATATTTCGTCCTTCACGTCCAATAATACGTCCCTTCATCTCATCTGATGGCAAATGCACAACACTGATCGTCGTATCTCCTGCATGATCACTTGCACAGCGATGAATAGCCGAAGACAAAATCTCTTTAGCTTTTTTATCTGCATTTTCCTTTAACTCTTCGTCCATTTCTCTGATACGCGTTGCTTTTTCTGCAATTAGCTCATCTTCGATCCGAGATAAAAGAAGCGCCTTTGCCTCATCCGACGTCATAGAAGACACTTTCTGCAAGCGTTGCTTTTCTTCATCAATAAGTTGATCTAATTTCTTTTCTTTATCCTGAAGATCAACCTCGCTTTGATGAAGCTGTCCAACACGATATTCAATATCTTTTTCTTTTTTCTCTAAAAGATCAACGCGTTTTTCCAAATTTCCTTCTTTTTGCAAAATACGTTTTTCAGCAGAAGAAATTTCATCTCTGCGTTCTTTTGTTTCTTTTTCAAAACGTTCACGAAGCTGAATTAACATATCTCGGCTTTTAATTTCAGCTTCCTTAATTTTATTTTCAACTTCACGCTCTGCTTTTTCTAAAAGTTCTACAGATTTCACCTTTGATTTTCTAAGTCGACGATCACTAAAAAACCGACTCAAGAAATACCCAGACAGAACTGAACAAATAATAATAACTGACAGTATAATATTATCTACAACAGATTGATTTTCTAACATGTTATATATTTCCCTTCTATAAGTAAAAACATTCTAATGCGTGTTAAGAATGTTGCCCTTTTAGTTTGTTAAAACACAAGAGACAGGAACATCATGATCTTCGATGAGAGGCAAGCTAGAAAGGACTTGAAAATCAAAGGCAAGTCCTATTGTTGGCGTTGATTCAGGAAGTATTTTTAAAAAGCGATCATAATATCCTTTTCCGCGACCTAAACGATTATTTTTTTGATCAAAGCCAAGACCAGGAACAATAACCAAGCCTAGATCTTTTAAATCAAAATCTCTACAAGCATCTTCTTTAGGCTGCAAAATGCCATAAGGCCCTTTTAATAAATCGTTTTCAATATTATTAATCACGGATGGTATAATTTTGTTCTCTTTTTTAATCGTAATTGGTAAAACCACTTTTTTCCCTAATCGTTGCGCCTCTTGGATCATCGAAAAAGTTTCTACTTCTCCATCAAAAGAACAGTAAAACATAATTGCTCGAGCGCTTATAAATTCTTGCATTTTAAACAACTTATTTGCAATAAGCTTGCTTTTTTTAAACCTGACATCCTCCTTTTGAGTTCTCAGTAATTCTAAAAGACTTTTTCTTAAAAGTTCTTTATAATTATTAACCATTTAACATCCTTCAAAAACACATCTTATGTATAGTCACACATTGTATCACTTTTATAATATGTAGACAACTATTAATATAAGTAGTCTTTAATTTTAGTAGAATAAAATTAGATATCAGATAAACCTATTATCTTCATAGAGTTACGTCTTTATTGAAATCTATAAATAGACTTGCGGCAGGCAAATAAAATCCCCGCTTATGCCGTTAGGATAGGTAACATGAACCGTATGTGTCAAGTGGGTGCCTCTTTGAAATATCCACAGATAATTCAAAAGCTTAGCTCCCGTTTATACTGTGTTGGTTCAGTATAACTTGACCTAACGCACACAGCAGGGATAAATAATTATATCACGATTTTTAACGTTTGATAGCTTGCAAATCAGAAATAAGTTTTTGGCAAATAACGCTATGAGCTTGCTCAACTTCTTCTTCAGTCAAAGTTTTTTGGTGGGATTGATACGTCAAAGATATTGTGATTCCTTTTTGTCCTTGTTCAAGCTTTTCGCCCAAATACTGTTCAACAAAATCAATATCCGTAACAAGAGGCTCTTTAACATTGATAATAACATCTTTGATCTTTTGATAACTAAGATCTTGTTTAACGCTTAAGCTAATATCTCGCACAACACAAGGATATTCGCAAACTGCTTTATATTTTGAAATCTTTTCTGATGCTTTTAAAATTGGATCAACATCAACCTGAGCAAAAAAAACATCCTGATGCTTAATGTCCCATTCATTTAAGATATTCACATCTAATTTTCCTATAGAGCCAATTTCCTTGCCTTCAAAAACAATCTTAGCCGCTTGTCCTTTGTGATAATACGCTTCCTCTGTTTTCAAGAATGTAGTTTCTTTTTTAGAAAAATAATTTAATACATTTTCGAGAACACCCTTGCTGTCATAAAAATCTATTTTTCTTTTTTCTTCTCGCCAATCACCCAGAGAATTTCCTGTCATGATAATCGACAAAACATCTTTCTCTCCCGTCGACAAATAAACTTTTCCAAGTTCAAAGAATTTTAAATCTCTCTGCCCTCTTTTAATATTTGTTGATACAACATTTAAAATATTTGGCAAAGAACTTACGCGCATAAACTCTTGATCTTCTGTCAAAGGATTCTGATTTCGAAACATCTTCTTATCCGAAAAAACTTTAGCCGCTTTAAGCGCTTTTTCTCCAACCATTGTATAGCTAATAATTTCATCTAACCCTTGGCCTGTTAAAGCTGCAGATAGCTCTTTTTTAAGAATCCATTTCTTCGAACAATTCATATTTTGAGATTTAATTTCAGGCATCTTCGACGGAAGATTATCAAAACCAATAACGCGAGCAATTTCTTCAGCCACGTCAACAGAAACTCGAATATCTCCTCGAAAAGATGGAGGAATAACTTCTAGAATATTTTTATTTTTTTCAGAAACTTGACACTCAAGTTTTTTCAGAATATTTTTTATCTTCACTCCGTTTAAGCTTGAACCTAAAAGAGAATTGATTTCATCAACGCTGACATATATTTTCGTTTGCGCATTCTTTATTTTCTTAAGATACACATCTTTTTGAGACAACGCTTGTCCACCGGCTAAATCTTGAATCAAATGAACTGCTCGCTGCGCGCCGGTTTCAACCATGTCTATATCAACACCTCTTTCAAAACGATACGACGAATCGCTTCGAAGTGCAAGTTTACGCGATGCTTGACGAACAAGTGCTGGATTAAAATACGCGCTTTCAAGCAAAATATTTTTTGTTTTATCCGTAACCTCTGACTCTTTGCCTCCCATAACCCCTGCAATTGCAACAGGTTTTTCTTGATCAGCAATAATTAAAATAGACGGATCAAGATTATACGTAACATCGTCAATAGCTGTAATCGTTTCACCTTTTTTTGCACGACGCACAACAACTTTTCCACCAGCAAGCTTGTCATAATCAAACGCATGCATTGGCTGACCGGTTTCCATTAAACAAAAATTTGTTATATCGACAACATTGTTAATGCTCCGAAGCCCCAGAGCAGAGATTTTTTCAACAATATTTTTAGGTGTTTTTTTGATGTTTACATCTTTGATAATTGCTCCAATATATCGAGAACAGTCATCTTTATCTTCAATAGAAATATCACACTTATTATTTAAGAATTTAATTTTCTTAATTTTTGGCTTTTTAAGCTTTTTGTCAAGAATGGCCGAGAATTCTCGGGCCAAACCAATCAAATTAAGACAGTCTGGCCGATTAGGAGTCACTTCAAGTTCAAAGACTGTGTCTCCGTCGATCTTCTCAATTTTCTCGACTTCCTGACCAGACAAAGTCAGTTTGCATGCAAGCTCATCAACTTTACTCGGAATATCAATATAATCTTTAATCCAATTTAAACTTATTTTCATCTTATTTTATTTCTTTAAATTGCAAATTATTATAGTTCTCCACTGCCACAATTTTCCCCGCCTCATCCGCTACCAGCCCTACTCTACCGTAGATAGTTCCTCCTCTAGAGAAGGAGTCGTTCCTCCTCCACCACCTGGAAGATTTGCAAAAGTTATAATCTCCTGCCAACTAGATCCTGAAGAAGCAGTAACTGTCGGTGCACACATTACAAGCGCACACAGGTTTGGTCCGACGCTTGCACAATTAACACCCAGCGTTCCGTGAAGAGAGCCATCACACGTACCAGACTCTCCTAACTGAATTCCATCATATGCTTTTATTCTTGAGTTAAAAGCTGAAATTCCACCCACAGAAAGAGTTCCATTAAGTTTTGTATTTGCTTCTGCAACCCATCCGTCATCATCCCCAACTCTAAGAACAGGAGTAGTAACTCCCGCAACCCCTTCGCGAAGAATTTCTAAAGCTGCATCAGGAGTGCTGTCATTGATTCCTACATTTCCAGAATCATCAATATAAATACCAAGCCCCCCTCCATCATTGCTGATATTCCCACCATTTAAACTAATGGTCCCGCCATTAATATCTAATGCAGATACTGGGGCAGTTGTTCCAATTCCAACACTATCCCCAACATAAACATCACCTCCTTGAAAATAAGCTGAATAATCCAACCCATGAGCAAAAATTGCCGTGTTACCAATAGCTGGCATAGAAATACCTATGGCATCCGTAGAAACAACAGCAAGACCAGGAGTATTCGCCTTACCTGTCGCAATTAACACCAAAGGATCTGTCGAGTCTATACCAAAAGAACCTGTTTCGTCATCAACCATAAACATCACGAAAGGATCAGCTGCCCCAACGCCAACATTTCCATTTTTCAAAATTGTAAATGCATTTGACGCTGCTCCTGGAGGATCACCCACAGGTGCAGCTCCATTACCAATAACAAACAAAGGATCTGTCGCAACCCAAGTCGCTGAATTTCCAGAAATAACATTATATCTCCCAAAAGCAGCAGAAAAAGCCGCTTGTGCTGTTAGATTTTTTCCAAAAGCAGCCGAAGAATCTCCAGTAACGCTGTTAGATTCCCCTGAAGCAAAAGACCTGTTTCCCTCTACTGTATTGCCCGAACCAAAAGCAGCTGAATAATTTCCGGTAATGCTGTTTTCTTGCCCTGAAGCAAAAGACGTGCTTCCGTCTACTGTATTGGTCGAACCAAAAGCGGATGAATAATGTGCAGCAACGTCGTTAGCTATCCCTGAAGCAAAAGACCTGCTTCCATCTACTGTATTGCCCGAACCGAAAACAGCCGAATAAGTTCCAGTAACGGTGTTAAGTCCTCCTGAAGCAAAAGATCTATCTCCGCTTGCTGTATTACCTGAACCAAAAGCAGAAGATAAATTTGTTGCGGTATTCAATCCTCCAGCTGTCAAAGCTCCTTCTCCTGCTAAAGCAATGATCTCTACCGTATGCGTTGGATCCGTTGTCCCTACCCCCAAGACTTCCCATAACCCGCATCTCTTGATACATACCAAAAGGTGCTGGATAATATGTTGTTAAACTCAAAGTTTGTGCAAAAACAGAAGACGAAAGAACTAAGAAAAATAAAGCTAAAAGAAACAGTACTTTTTTCATACACCCTCCCCTAAGATTAAAAAATTATAAATAACTCTTATTTTTTAAAAAACAATAACGAATTATTCTAAAAACTATTTAACAACAAGAACCTCGTTTGCAAGCTTAGTCTATCGAAGGAGGATCCTGCTCTAAAGAAGGAGTTCCTCCGCCGCCTGCAGTATTTTCAAATTTTTTAACTGTCTGCCAGCTAGACCCTGAAGCAGCGCCATCTGTTGGTGCACACATTATAAGCGTGCACTGGTTTGGCCCAATGGTTGCACAATTAACACCCAACGTTCCATGAAGAGAGCCATCACACGCACCAGGCCCTCCTAACTGAACCCCATCATATGCTTTTATTCTTGATCCAAAAGCTGAAATTCCACCCACAACAAGAGTTCCGTTAAGTTTTGTATTTGCTTCTGCAATCCATGGGTCATCCTCCCCAATTCTAAGAATAGGAGAAGTTAGCCCCGCAACCCCTTCATAAAGAATTTCTAAAGTTGCATCAGGAGTATTTTCATTAATTCCTACCTTTCCAGAATCGCTAATATAAATACCAGCTGCCCCTCCATCATTACTAATATTCCCACCATTTAAACTAATGGTTCCACCATTAACATCTAATGCAGATACTGGGGCATCTGTTCCAATTCCAACGCTATCCCCAACATAAACATCACCTCCTTGAAAATAAGCTGAATAATCATCCCCTTGAGCAAAAATTGCCGTGTTACCAATAGCTGGCATAGAAGCACCTAACCCATCTAGAGAAACAACGGCAAGGCCAGGGGTCTTAGTTGTACCTGTCATAATTAACGACAAAGGAGCTGTCGAAACTGGATTAAAAGCACCTGTTTCATCATCAACCGCAAACATCACCGAAGGATCAGCTGCTCCAATGCCAACGTTTCCATTCTTTAAAACAGTCACAGCGTTTGATCTCGCCGCAGCACTTGCTCCATCACCAATAACAAACAAAGGATCTGTGGCAACCCAATTCACTGTACTTCCAGAAATAACATTATATCTCCCAAAAGCAGCAGAAAGAGCCGCTTGTGCTGTTAGATTTTTTCCAAAAGCAGCCGAAGAATCTCCAGTAACGCTGTTAGATTCCCCTGAAGCAAAAGACCTGTTTCCCTCTACTGTATTGCCCGAACCAAAAGCAGCTGAATAATTTCCGGTAATGCTGTTTTCTTGCCCTGAAGCAAAAGACGTGCTTCCGTCTACTGTATTGGTCGAACCAAAAGCGGATGAATAATGTGCAGCAACGTCGTTAGCTATCCCTGAAGCAAAAGACCTGCTTCCATCTACTGTATTGCCCGAACCGAAAACAGCCGAATAAGTTCCAGTAACGGTGTTAAGTCCTCCTGAAGCAAAAGATCTATCTCCGCTTGCTGTATTACCTGAACCAAAAGCAGAAGATAAATTTGTTGCGGTATTCAATCCTCCAGCTGTCAAAGCTCCTTCTCCTGCTAAAGCAATGATCTCTACCGTATGCGTTGGATCCGTTGTCCCTACCCCCAACTTTCCCATAACACGCATCTCTTGATACATACCAAAAGGTGCTGGATAATATGTTGTTAAACTCAAAGTTTGTGCAAAAACAGAAGACGAAAGAACTAAAAAGAATAAAACTAAAAGAAACAGTACTTTTTTCATACACCCTCCTAAAGTTAAAGAATTATAAATAATAATCATTATCCCCAATATGCTTCACACCTAGAATACCATTCAAAAATCTAAACACTCATTATCCCGATACACTCCATATTTAAAATTAATTCAAACAAATAACTTACGAAACATAAACGTTCGCAAGTTATGCCCTCATTAAAATTGCTTTAAAAATCTTTTATCATTTTCAAAAAATAAACGTATGTCATTAATGCCATACTTAAGCATTGCAATTCGCTCAACACCCATTCCGAAAGCTAAGCCTGTGTATTTATTTTTCGGATATTTAACAGCTTCAAACACTTTTGGATGAACCATACCACAACCTAAAATCTCAAGCCATCCTTTTCGACCACAGACTGGACATCCCTTTCCTTTACAAATATAGCACGAAATATCAACCTCAGCAGATGGTTCTGTAAATGGGAAGAAATGAGGACGAAAACGCATTTTAATATCTTTTCCAAAGAATTTCTGACAAAAAACTGTTAATAATCCTTTGAGCTCTGAAAGAGTAACTTTTTTATCAACAAGCAACCCTTCTATTTGATGAAACATAAATGAATGGCTCGCATCCACAGCATCTGGACGATATACCTTGCCTGGTACAATAACCGCCAAAGGCGGTTTTGTTGCTTTCATCGCCCTAATTTGAGCAGGAGATGTTTGACTTCGAAGAAGTAAATTACAATTTTTATCTTCAGGATCTTTTGCGTCTAAATAAAATGTATCAAAAGCATCTCGAGAAGGATGATCCTCCGGAATGTTAAGAGCTGTAAAATTATTAAATTCTGTTTCAATCTCTGGGCCTTCAAAAACAGAAAAACCAAGACTCTCAAAAATTGCACAAATATCATACATAGTTTGTGACAAAATATGAGCATGGCCTAAAGCCGTTTTAACACCTGGCATGGTTACATCGATTGATTCTTTTTCACTTAATTGACTTGTTTGAGATTGAAAAGCATTCTTTTTATTATCAATAATGGACTGAATACTATTTCTTAAATCATTAGCATTCTTCCCAATAACTGGCTTTTGATCTTTTGACGCAGACCCAAGACTTGCATAAATATCAGAAATTAAACCCTTTCGCCCTAAGTATTTGATGCGAAACGCCTCAAGTTCTTGTGCATTCTTTACATTAGACGATTCTTCTAAGATAGACGTATTAATTTCATCAAAATTCCAAGCTGTCATTTTAAACCTTTAAATAAGTACTAATTAAAAATATAAGTATTAATATTATACTATAAAAATTGAGCGAAAGAAAAAATTATTTGCGCCAAGCTATTGGGACAAAAAGGATCAAAATCGAATAAAGCTCAAGACGTCCTGCCAACATAAGAAAAGCCAACATCCATTTTCCTGGAGCAGAAATCCATGAATAATTCTCAATAGCCCCCACTTTTCCAAGCCCAGGTCCAATATTACCTAAACATGCAATAGAGGCAGTTGCTGCAGTTTGAAAATCACATCGGTTTGTAGCTGCCATAGCCACAGCACCAAAAACAAAAAGAACAACAAAAATCGCACCAAAAGATAAAACTCCTAAAATAATTTTTTCTGAAACAGGCTTTTTATCAATCTTCACAGGGATAATGGCATTCGGAAACAAAGACTGAACCACCGAACGAAGAGCTGTTTTTAAAATCAAAAATATTCGAACAACTTTCATTCCTCCACCCGTTGATCCTGCGCACCCTCCAACAAACATTAAACACACAAGGCTTACTCGAAGAACATTTGGCCAAAGATTAAAATCTGCTGTCACGTACCCCGTTGTTGTTAAAATGGATACGATTTGAAAAGCTGCTGTTCGAATAGGAAAAGATAAATCATAACTACTCTTGAGAACAAGAGTAAAAACAACTGTCAGAAAAATAACCAAAAAGAAATACCATCGAAACTCTTCACTTTTAAAAAATGTTTTAGGGCTTCCTTTAATTGCTTGGTAATGCAAAATAAAATTCGTTCCCGCTAAAAACATAAATACAACAATAACCCACTGAATAAAAGGATTAAATGCCGCGATGCTCGCTGTTTTTGTTGAGAATCCACCCGTAGCCATTGTTCCAAAAGTATGACAAAGCGCATCAAACCAATTCATTCCACCAATTTTAAGCAAAAGCGTTTCTAAAACAGATAGCACAAAATAAACACCCCAAAGCGCTTTTGCTGTTTCTTTAATTCGCGGTTGAGCACGCTCTGCCGTCGGTCCAGGAGCTTCAGCCTGATAAAGTCGATACGCACCTTGACCAACGGCAGGAAGAAGCGCTAAGAAAAGAACAATAATTCCCATGCCTCCCAACCAATGCGTTAAACTTCTCCAAAATAAAAGTCCCTTCGGAAGACTTTCAATATGCGTTATGATTGTTGCCCCTGTTGTCGTAAATCCGCTAACCGTTTCAAAAAAAGCATCTGTAAAGGATAAAACGCTTCCCGTGAAATAAAATGGCATAGCCCCTAGAAAAGACAAAACAATCCAAGATAATCCAACAATAGCCAGTCCATCTTTAGCATTTAAATATTCAAAGTCATCCTCATGGAGAGGACAAAACGCGCGTACCACAAAAGATATAAGAAGACCAAAAAGAATTGTTCCTGAAAACGCAAGAACTTCAAGGCTTTGGCTGTTATCAAAAAAAGCCCATCCCAAAGGGATGAGCATAATTAGACTAACAACTAAAACGATTCGAGCAACAATGCTAGCAACAATTCTTTTATGCATAATTTTTTAGAGAATTTTTTTTCGGATAAATAGTTTTTGAAGTTTTGTCACACATTCTTCTCGGCAAAAAACGATTGTTCCCTCGCCTTCTTGGATTAAAGTGTTTCCGTCCGCAAGAATAACATCGTCATCTCTAAAGACAGCACCAATAATAGCATCTTTTGGAAATTTTATATCTTTAAGCGGTGCTTTTGTAATTGGTGAATCTTCTTCAGGAATAAGCTCAAGAGCCTCGGCATTGCAACCTACAATCTTTGTTACCGCATTCACGCCTTCCCCTCGAACAAGTCTAAGAATTTGATCAACCGCTAAAAATCGAGGATTAATCATAACATCAATTTCTAAAGATTCTAAAATCGACATGTAGTCAGGGTGCTGCGTAACAATGATTGTTTTTTTCGCTCCAGCTTTTTTAGCTAAAACAGCACTAACCAAATTCGAATGATCACCGTCGGATGCAGAAATAAAAACATCAACAGCTTCTATGCCGCACTCCTTTAAAATTTCTTTCTCTGACGGAGATCCGTTGATAACGCGAACGTTATTTAGTCTTCCAGCAACCTCTAAGGCTTCTTTTTCATTTTCCTCCAAAACAACAATATCTCGAACATACCCCTTAAGATCTTGTGCAATCTTTTCGCCAATATTCGTTGCGCCGTAAATAACAACTTTTTCTGGGCGACGAGTGTTAGGATCAACAAAAGCTAAGAATTCTCCGAGAGATGCTGCAGGCAACAAAACAAAAACACGGTCCTCTTTTTCAATGACAAAATCTCCCTTAGGAATAATGATTTCATTGTCTCTTTTGACGGCAACAATTAAAAAAGGCCACGGCGATTCATCATTGCGAAGATCTTGAATCTTTACACAACACAAAGGAGAAGACTCTGGAACAATGAAAGAGCGCAACAAAATTTTTCCGTTTCCAAAATCAGCACCTTCATGAGAACCAGGAGCTTTGACAATTTTAACAATTTGCTCAGCGGCAACTTGTTCAGGATTAATAATTTCATCAATGGAAAAACGAGAATACCCAAAATCATCTAGGGCTTGACTTAAAGGAAGGTTGCGAATGCGTGCTATTCTTTTCTTTGCACCATACGCTTCAGCTAAAGAGCAAACAACAAAATTTGTTTCATCTGAAGCTGTTACAGCAATAACCAAATCTGCAGACTCAACGCCAGCTTGACGCAAAATGCTAGGGTTTGAACCTTCTCCGGTTAAAACCTTAGCATCAAGTTTTTCGTTAGCCTTATTTGCAACTTCAGGATTCTTTTCAACCACATAAACTTCATGGTTTTGGTCTGAAAGATCTTTTGCGAGATTTGACCCAATGACCCCAGCGCCAACAATTGTTATTTTCATATCAGAATATCGTAAATGTTTACAAACAAAATGTTTACGGCTCTAAGAAAATTAAGCCTTTGGCTTCGCCTTTGCCTTGATCTCTTTTGTTTCTTTTTTTTCTTTTGCTACCTTAGGAGCTTTAACTTCTTTTTCAACCTTAGGAGCTTTTATCTCTTTTTTGATCTTAGAAACTTTAACTTCTTTTGCTACCTTAGGAGCTTTTTCTTCTTTTTCAATCTTTGTAATTTTTTTAAGCTTAGGACCAGGACTAGTTACTAGCTCTTGAGCAATTTTAATAAGCTTTTTTAAAGCAACTGGTGAATTGACTGCCAAATCAGAAAGCATCTGACGATTAATTTCAATTTTAGCTTCTTTTAATCCCTTAATAAATCGACTATAAGTCATTCCGGCGTCCCGACAAGCTGCATTAATACGGACAATCCAAAGTGATTTAATTTCACGCTTCTTTACGCGTCTATCCCGATAAGCATAGACTAACCCTTTATTTACAGATCGGTCAGCTTGCTGATAGCGTTTAGATCTATGTCCAAACTGGCCTTTAGCTTGTTTTAAAACTCTTTTTTTTCGCTTGCGTGATGCAACAGCATTTGTAGCTCTCGTCATGAGATCATTTCCTCCTTAGAAATTAAAGATATGGCAATATTTTTTTTATTTTTTTTGCGTCGCCTTTTTCAAGATATCCATCTTTACGAAGTCTACGCTTTCTTTTACTTGTTTTTTTACCTAAAATATGTCCGCGGTTTGCGCTGCGCTTTTTTATCTTACCTGTCTTCGTAACGCGCACGCGTTTTGCGGCAGACCTATTTGTTTTCAACTTGGGCATAATAATTCCTTTCTACCTTCTTTATTTCTTATTCGCTTTTGGGGCAACAACAACAGACATAACGCGGCCCATCATATTCAAATCTTTTTCGATCTGTCCGTACTCTGCAATGTCGCCAATAAACTTTTTAAGAACTTCTCTTCCTTGGTCTCTAAAAGCCATTTCGCGTCCTCTAAAGAAGAGATTGATTTTAACCTTGTCTCTCTTATCTAAAAACGAAATTACTTTTCTAAGCTTTATTTGATAATCGTTTTCATCAATACGAGGCTTGATTCGAATTTGCTTGAGATGTGTGATTTTCTGACTTTTCTTCTCAAGACGCTCTTTCTTTTCTTGATCATACTTATATTTACTAAAATCCATAATACGACAAACCGGCGGCTTTGCAGTTGGCGCAATCTCGACGAGATCAAGATCACTTTCTTGAGCCAATTCCAATGCCCTTTTTATAATAACAACTCCCAGCTGCTCTGAATCTGGGCCGATAACACGCACTTCTGGTACTCGGATACGATCGTTAGTTCGAATATACTTATTAATAGAAACTACCTCCTGCTATTGGGTTTATTTTATATTTTCTGAACAACTTCTTCTTTTAGCTGTTCGATAAAATCTGTAAACATAAGGCTTGTTTGATTACCACCTCTTTTACGAACAGCAACTTGCTTTGCTTCGATTTCTTTATCTCCTAAAATAATTAAATACGGAATTTTCTTAACAGAATTTTCTCGAATTTTTTTATTTAAAGTTTCATTACTTTCGTCAATTATAACTCGAAATCCATTTTTCTGTAAATCTTCTTTTATTTGTTTTGCATACTCTTTATGTTCTTCTCGAATCGGAATAATCGCCACTTGCACAGGTGAAAGCCATAAAGGAAAAGCACCAGCGTAATGTTCAATCAATGTTCCAAAAAATCGCTCCACGCTTCCTAAAACTGCGCGATGAATCATGATTGGCTTCTTCTCTTTACCTTCATCGTTAACATACGTCATCTTAAATCTTTCAGGAAGAGCAAAATCACACTGGATTGTCGCACATTGCCAAGATCGCCCAATCGCATCTTTTAATTTAATGTCAATCTTAGGACCATAAAAAGCACCATCTCCTTCATTAATCTGATAATCAATTTGCTTTTCTTTTAAAGATTCTTCTAAGGCATTCGTAGCCAAATCCCAATCTTTAATATCTCCAATAAATTTTTCTGGTCTCGTACTCAGCTCAATTTCATAATCATCAAAACCAAATGTTTTCATCACATCAAATACAAAATCAATAACACTCATAACTTCATCTTTAATCTGATCTTCTCGACAAAAAATATGTCCATCATCTTGCGTGAACCCACGCAAACGCAAAAGTCCATGCAAAACACCTGCTTTTTCATGACGGTAAACAGTTCCAAGCTCAAAAAAACGAATTGGTAAATCGCGATAAGAACGCGTTTTTGATTTATAAATTAAAATGTGCCCAGGACAATTCATCGGCTTTACAGCATATTCCTGATTATCAACATCAAAATAATACATATTTTCACGATAATAATCACTATGCCCCGACGTTTCCCAGAGTTTACCTTTCAAAATATTTGGCGTTTGTACAAGTTGATAGCCGTGTGCAATATTTTCATCTTTGATATAATCTTCAATAATTTTTCTTAGCATCGCCCCATTAGGATGATAAAAAATAAGTCCTGCTCCAGCCTCTTCTTGATAAAAATTAAAAAGATCGAGCTGTGGGCCAAGCTTTCGATGATCCCTTTTTTGTGCTTCGGCGAGCATCGCCAAATATTCTTTTAACTCTTTTTCCGACGAAAAACATGTGCCATAAATACGTTGAAGCATTTGCTTTGTTTCATCGCCACGCCAATACGCACCTGCAATCGAAAGAAGTTTTAATGCTTTTATCTCTGAAGCATTTTCCACATGCGGACCTTTGCACAAATCTATAAACCCGTTTTCACCTATCTGATAAACAGAAATTTCTTCATCCTCTAAATTTTCAATGAGCTCAACTTTATAATCTTCGTTTTGTTTCTTAAAAAAATCTAATGCTTCTTGTTTAGACATCACTTTTCGAACAATTTTCGGCTTGTCCTGAATAATGCGTCGCATTGCTTTTTCAATCTTCTTTAAATCATCAGGTTCAAACGGTTCTTTGCGCTCAAAATCATAATAAAATCCATTTTCAATTGCAGGACCAATCGCTACCTTTGCGTCAGGCCAAAGCTCTTTTACAGCTTGTGCCATAACATGCGAACAGCTATGTCGAAGCATTTCCAACTGTTTTTTATCCATTTATAATCTCTTATTTCTCTTGTATCTCTTTGCCCAACAACAACTTACATGAAACTGGTGGGCCCACGAGGACTCGAACCTCGGACACCTTGCATGTCATGCAAGTACTCTAACCAACTGAGCTATGAGCCCACAATCTATTTTTTTAATAATTGATAATCTTTTTTGCTAAATTCTGAGATATCTGCCGAACCAACATTGGTTGCTCATGCTTATAGGTCGATTTTATTGCACCTACTAACAACCCCTGAAACTCATCACTATTTTTTGTAGAATCTTGTACGCTAAAAATAGAAACACTTTTTTTGTTTGGGTGAATATAAAAACCTCCTTTAAACACCCCAGAATCCGTCTTAACCATTCCCCCTGAACCAGGAATGACAATTGCCTCTTCTTCGCTCATATAAAAAATTCCCTTTCCACTAACATCGGCAAAAACGGCTTTATATGTTCCTGTAGGAATAATAAAAATTTGACCAGCTAATCCTGCTTTGCTTATCAAGTCTTCAGCCAAAACAATTTCGCTATAACTATCTTGTGAAAGCGGTGATATCTTCACTGTTCCCATCAATGTTCCGCAACCCACAAAAGAAATTAACAAAAAAACTGCCAACATTCTTTTCATTCTTTTCTCCTCAAAAAATTAATGGGCAAAGAGGGAGTCGAACCCTCATAGTCTTTCGACCATTGGATTTTAAGTCCAACGTGTATGCCATTCCACCACTTGCCCAAAAATCTGGAGGCGCGAGCCGGATTTGAACCGGCGCATAATGGTTTTGCAAACCACTGCCTTACCACTTGGCTATCGCGCCAGATATATTCCATCTATTTTATTTGTTTTTTAAAAAAGCGCAAACTTTTTTTATAATTATATCTGCTTGTGCAAGATGCCCTTTTCCAACATCCCCACAGGCAAGCTTCCCAAAAACAGGATCAACAAACTTTATATTATTTTTTTTCAAAATCCCAATGTTATTTTGAACAATTTTATTTTCATACATTGCAGTATTCATCGCAGGCGCAATAACAATCGGCACCTTTACCGTTAAGGCTATACTCGTTAAAAGATCGTCAGCAATACCGCCTGCTATCTTTCCAATCACGTTTGCCGTCGCAGGCGCAATTAAAAACAAATCTGCCTTTTGCGCTAAACTAATATGATCAATTTTCCAATCTTCATTTTTTTCAATAAACAACTCATCGTATACTTTGTTCTGAGAAAGACTCATCAAGGTTAACGGAGTAATAAATTTTTTTGCCGCTTCGCTCATCACAACAGTAACATTATAATTCTTTTTTTGAAGCCCTCGAATAATATCGCAAGCTTTATACGCTGCAATGCTTCCCGTTATCCCTAAAACAATTTGTTTCATTCAAATCCTGCTTTATTCTTCAGATTTTTCTTTTTTCTCTTCGCCTTCTGCATCTTCTTCTTTTGGCAAATCACCAGGAACTAGCTGATCTTCAGCACCCTTAAGCACAACTTTTCCCTCCAGAATCTCATCAAGAGCAAGAGTCGTTGTTTTAATCGTCGAAGGTCTATCAATAAGCTTTGGCATGCCTTCGGCAAGCTCAGTCGCTCTTTTCGCGGCCAACAAAACAAGTTTATAAATACTATATTTTGCCTTAGGCAAAAGTTCTTCTAGTGGCTGATATCCCATTATTCCTCCTGTTTGATTTCGTCTAAAATAATTGTTTCGATTTTCTTTACAACTTTACTTAAAACATCGTTGATGACAACATGCGCATACTGATCTTTTTCTTTCAACTCTTTTTGTGCTGTCAAAATACGTTTTTTAAAATCCTGTACGGTTTCTGATCCTCTACTTTTAAGTCTTTTCCTTAGAACGTCTAAATTTTTTGTTTTTACAAAAATTCCGACGACACCTTTCTTTTTTAAAAAAACATCCTTCGCACCTTGAACATCAATGCAAAGAAGAACATTTTTTCCTTTTTTAAGAAGTGCCTCTACATTCTTTTTCGGCGTTCCATAATAATTATCAAAGACCTTTTTCCATTCTAGAAAATATCCAATTTTCCGACGATAGGAAAATTCTTTCTCAGTAAAAAATAAATAATCTCGACCGTGTTTCTCGTTTTCACGAGGAGCTCTCGTTGTCGCCGAGATTGTTTTAATCAATATTTTTGCTATATCTTTATTTTTAAGCACACATTTATGGAGAGTTGTTTTTCCTGATCCTGATGGACCCGAAAGAACAAAAAGCTTACCCCTCTTTATTTTAATTCTTTTCTTATTCAATGTTTTGTGCTTGTTCGCGTAACTTTTCAATTTTGCTTTTTAAGGCAATAACAGCATTTGAAACAATTTTATCCTGCATTTTTGAACCAATCGTATTCGCTTCTCTTTGCATTTCTTGAGCAATAAAATCAAGCTTCTTTCCAACAGTAGTATCCCCTTTTAAAAACGAGCGAAACTCTGCAATGTGATGTGACAATCTTGAAATTTCTTCATTAATATCTAAGCTATTCTGACAAGATTCAAATTCTTCTCTAGCCAAAGACTTCTTAGCACGACTTAATATTTGTTTTTCACGAGCCTTTATCTTCTTTATTTGCAACGACATACGAGACAATTGCTTCTTAACATCTGTCGCGATACTCGCTCCTTCACTTTTTCTCATCTTAACAAGCGAATTAAGAGCACTAACAATAGATTTGTTCACAGTTGGCCAAATTGCACTCGCATTAACATCCGTTTCACTCACATCAACAACACCGGGAAGACGAATAAGCTCACCTAAAGATAAGCTTCCTGATAATCCAAATTCTTTTTTCAAAGACCGCTCTTGTTTCAAATATGTCTGAATGACTTTTTTATTAAAGAAAACGCTTGGTGCTTCTTTCTTTGTAATCTTCATAACAACCGAAATTCGCCCACGTAAAACTTTTTTTTGAACAAGCTTTCGAATTTTATCTTCTAAAAGCATAAATCCCGGCGGCAAAAAATACCCAATATCCATGTATCGATGATTAACACTTTTGGTTTCAATAATACCTTTTGTCGACCCACAAGAAAATTCAGTACTACCAAAACCTGTCATCCCTTTAATCATAAATTTTCCTCTCGACGACAAATCGTCATTTTATTTTTTTATAATATTAATGATTCTTTCAAGATCGTCAGGTGAATAATATTCAATAACCATTTGTCCGCGCTTCTTTTGTGCCTTAATGCGCACTTTCGTTCCCAGCGTTCTTTGCAAATCTTCTTCTAAAGCAACAACGTATTGATTTTTTTGATCCAACGAAACTTTTTTCTTTTTAGAAAAACCATCGCCTTCGATTTTTGCTAAGTTTTCAATCTCTCGAACAGAAAGCCCCTTGTCCATTGTTTTCTTCCAAAGAAGCTTTTGCTTTTCTTCATCTTTAATGCTTAAAATTGCACGTGCGTGCCCCATAGAAAAATTACCAGAAGAAATACTTTGTTGAATATCTTCAGGCAAAGAAAGTAGTCGCAAAATATTTGTTACAGTTGTTCGATTTCTCCCAACTGATTGCGCCACAACGTCTTGCGTGAAATTAAAATCATCAATAAGCTGTTTAAAAGCCTTTGCTTCTTCAATCGCATTTAATTCTTGTCGTTGAATATTTTCAATCAAAGCCAATACTAGCGCTTCTTGATCTGATGCTTCTTTAATAATTGCTGGAACTTTTTCAATGTTTAAACTTTGCACAGCTCTGAATCGACGCTCGCCAGCAATGAGCTCATACTGGTCTCCGCTCCTTCGAACTAGCAATGGCTGTAAAACACCTTTTTCTTTAATAGAAGAAATCAAATCAGATAATTTTTCTTTATCAAATTCTTTTCTTGGCTGTAATGTGTTCTTTTTAATCTGAGAGGTATTAATATATGCAATTGCCTCCCCTTTTTCTAAAGTAGCATTCTCTGGAATTAACGCAGAAAGACCTTTCCCTAAGGCTCTTTTTTCCATGAACTGATCTCCTCTTATTTTTCTTTATTTACTTAAGAAGGCTCGTTAGCTTCAACGGTCTTCTGGGTTGCATCTTCAACTTTTTCGCCTAGAAACTCATTAGCAAATTCATCATATTTTTTTGCACCGATAGAATTGCTATCGTAAACTGTAATTGGTTTTCCAAAACTAGGTGCTTCACTCAATCGAACATTTCTAGGAATAACTGTTTGATAAACTTTATCCTTAAAGAAATTTCTTATTTCTTTTATAACTTCTGTTGTCAAGTTTGTTCTAAAATCTGCCATCGTCATTAAAACACCTTCTATGGCAAGATTCGGATTAAGCCCGTCCCTAATCAAGTTAATCGTATTTAAAAGCTGTGACACCCCTTCTAAGGCATAAAATTCGCACTGTATAGGAATAATAATCGAATCACACGCAACTAAAGAATTTAACGTAACCAATCCTAACGATGGCGGCGAATCAATAAAAATATAATCATATTCATGTTTTATTTCTTCAATCGCCCTCTTTAACCTTGTTTCTCTAGACAAAGCTCCAACAAGTTCTATTTCAGCTCCTGTTAAATTAATATTACATGGAGCAACTTTTAAATTTTCATATTCAGTTTGAACAGTTATGTCATTTATTTTTGCTTTATTAAGCAAAACATCATAAACAGACACTTCAATATTATTTTTATTAATCCCAACTCCGCTCGTCGCGTTGCCCTGAGGATCGGTATCTACTAAAAGAGTTTTTTTGCCTTTATGTGCCAACGCTGCAGACAAGTTCACCGCTGTTGTGGTTTTTCCTGTTCCGCCCTTTTGATTACACAATGCAATTGTTTTTCCCATGTCTCAACCCCTATGTTCCACGTGAAACATTGATTAATTCTTTTGCCGAACTTAAATATTATTCTACTATTATTCCTTCAAAGAAACAATGATTTTTGCAGGTTTTTCACCTTCCATGCCAAAAAGCCCTTTTTTCTCTTCCGAAACAACTTTCACAACAACGCTACTTCTTCCAACATTTAACTCTTTTAAAGCCTTTTGAATGGCCTCCTCAACAGTTGCTCCATCCGATTCGATGCTCTTAGGATTGTTTGTTGATTCATTTACCATCTTATCCTGCCTTTTTTATTTTGGACATTTTTATCTGTGTAAACGTAGATAAAATATAAAACATAGTAAAATATAACGTTAGTCCACTAGCAAATTTATAAAAGATAAAACCTAAAAATATCGGAAATAATGTAGCCATCATTTTTTGCTGCATTATTTGATTAGGGTCTGATGTCGCCATATTCTTTGCAGATGCTTTTTGCTGAAAAAACATAGCAACCATCATAATAATCGGTAAAATATTAAATTCATTTCCAATAATTGGGAACGAAGTCGGAAACGTAAACAACCTATCCGGCTGAGATAAATCTTTAATCCATAAAAATCCAGCTCCCTTAAATGCTACATTTCTCCAAAGAGCTTGATATAAAGCAATAAATATAGGCATTTGCAGCAACATTGGCAAACATCCACCCATAGGATTAACAGAATTCTCTTTATATAATTCCATAACCTCTTTGTTCATGCGCTGAGGATTATTTTTATGTTGCTCTCTTATTGCTGTGATTTTTGGCTGTAAAACTTGCATTCTTTTCATAGACATCATGCTTTTTATAGTCAAAGGATATGTTACAAGATAAAACAAAAGACTTATTATTAAAATACAAAATCCCCAATTCGGGACAAATTTATGTATAAAATTCATAACAGTAACAACAAAATTTGATATTGAATTTAAAATCCAATATTTACTAAAAACAGATGCTTTTTCTATACCAATTCCGTAACTTAATAATATTGTTCTATCTTGAGGTCCAACATAAACAAGAGAATTGTAAGAAATCTCTTCATCTCTTTTTATTTCAACATTTTGTGTTTCCAAGACAAGATCTAGCTGATTCTTTTGAACAGGAATAGTTTCATAATCTTTTGTATTAAAATCTGGTTTTACAATTGTACAAAAATATCTATTTCTAAACGCTGACCACTGAACCTGTCCCATTTGACTAAAAGAATTTTTAGAAGAAAAATCAAGAGCATTGTTTTTACGTATAATTTTGTCGTCTAGCGACACGCTATATTCATACAATCCTCGTTCTCGTGCATTTTCTTTTGATCCAACTAAAGAACTTGTTTCAATTGTAATAGTATTTATTTTTAAATTCTTTACTTTGGACATTCTTGAAATATTTTTTATTTTTGTTTGGACATCAAACAAGTAATTCTGTTTGGACAAATCATAGGTTTTTTCAATTTCAAATGACTCGTCTCGATAATAAAAGACAATTTTATTATCCATTGCTTGACGAAGAGAGAAGGGATAGTCCTGATAATCAATTAAACCAACAATATTTTGAACAGGAAGAGTTTCATCATACTTTTTTATGGTTATGCTTTTAAGAGCGCCCCCGATATTTGAAAATTCAGCCTTAAAAATATCATTTTCAATTACAGTTATCTTTTCTTTTGCGCTAACAACTTTCTTGAGAATCTTTCTTTCTTCTTCTATAAGTTCTTTGTTTTCAACTACTTGCGCAATATTTGAAGAAGTTTCGACGTCTGTTATTACAGCTTCTTTATCTTTTTTTAAGAATAAATTATTATATGTAATAAGTATTCCTACAGATATTAATATTGCTAAAAAAGTTCTTTTTTCCATAAAAATTTTCCTATCATTTTAAAGGGTCAAACCCACCTCGAGAGAGGGGGGAGCAGCGCAAAATCCTTGCTACAGCCTTCGCAGAGCCTTTAATGGACCCGTATTTATGCAAAGCTTGAAGCGCGTATTCTGAGCATGAGGGATGAAAACGGCATGATCGCATAAAAAGACTATGCTTGATTTTTTGATATATTTGAATAAAATAAATTAAAATTTTTGTAATCATTATTTTTCTTGTAACAAACTTTAAACTGTTAGCTTTTTTCGTCCTTTTTGTCGTCGACTCTTTAGAATTTCTCGTCCATCTGCAGTTTCCATACGATGACGAAATCCATGTTTTCTTTTACCTTTTATATTGGTTGGCGTCTTTAATGTTTTTTTCATTTTTTTACTTTCCTCGTTAATAAAATCCAAAAAGATACTGGAATTCAGTATCTTCTTTGTTCCTTTGAAATATTTGAATAAGTATAACACGACTAGTTCTCTAGTCAAGCTTTTTCTAATTCTAAAAGAGCTAAAACAATTTGTCGTCCAACGTGTTATGAACATTTTAACCGTTTTTTAAGGCTCATAATTCATCTTGTAATCTACCTGTGGTTTTTTAAGTTGAAATTCGCATTTTCTCTGTTATAATAAATTCACTTTTGACCCTGTTGTCAAAAACGTATTTTTACGCTTTTTTAATTTCTCCGAGATACCTTCTCAAAAGAAATGTATAAAGTTTCTGTGGAAAACCTGTTAATTCTGTGAAAGAGTTAACTTTAATTTTATTTTTGGAGCTTATGAGCTTATTAAATATTTGGAAAAACGCACAGCCTATCATTCGTTCTCAAATCGGAGAGACCTCTCACGATACTTGGTTTTCTGCTCTTGATATAAAAGAGAAGGATCCCGAAACGTTAGTTATTGGAACTCCCGATGAATTTTTTAAAAATTGGATTATTGAGCATTATTTAAAATTCATCGAAGAAGCCATCAACGAAAACACACCTAAAAATATTAATTTAGAATTTGAAGTTAATGCTACTATCCTTGCCGAAAAAACACAGAAAAAGTTTACAGAATTAGAAAAGAAATTTGAAGAACGTCCCCGAGAAGGAAAATCTTTTATTGATTCTTCGGCGATTGCTCCACGGTTCACATTTGAAAACTTTGTGATTGGTCCATCAAATCGTTTTGCTCACGCTGCTAGCCTTGCTGTTGCAGAATCGCCAGCAAAAGCATACAATCCTTTATTTCTTTACGGAGGGGTAGGATTAGGAAAAACTCATTTAATGCAGTCTATCGCAAACCAAATTCGAACAAAAAGCCCTAATGCAAAATTTTGTTATCTTTCCTCCGAAAAATTCACTAACGGCCTTATTGATGCTATTCGCCACCGCTCAACAGCTCAATTTCGTCAGAAATATCGAGATATTGATGTTCTTCTTGTTGATGATATTCAATTTATCGCTGGGAAAGAATCTACTCAAGAAGAGTTTTTTCACACCTTTAATGATTTACATCAAGCTAGAAAACAAATTGTTATTTCTTCTGATCGTCTTCCTAAAAGCATTCCGAATCTTGAAGATCGCTTAAGTTCTCGATTTGCTTGGGGTCTCGTCGCTGATATACAGCCGCCTGATTATGAAACGCGCGTTGCTATTTTGAAAAAGAAAGTAGAAAGAGAACCTACAAAGGTTCCTGATGAAGTTATTTTGTTTATTGCAGAAAGAATAAAAACAAATATCAGAGAGCTTGAAGGCGCTCTTGTTCGGGTTATGGCTTATTCCTTATTAGAGGAGAGACAAATTTCTTTAGATATGGCAAAAGTTATTCTTAAGGACATGGTTAAAGAAACAGCCAAACTAATTAATGTAGATATTATCCAGAAAATTGTGGCTGCTCATTATAATATTTCTTTACATGATCTTCGCACTACCAAAAGACATAAAAATATTGTTTTTCCAAGACAGGTTGCAATGTATTTGTCCAGACAGCTTACAAGCTTATCCTTGCCTGAAATCGGAGCAGCGTTTGGAGGAAAAGATCATACAACTGTTTTGCATTCATGTAAAAAAATAAGTAGAGAATTGTTAGAAAATAATGTTCTTAAACAATCTCTAGATTACTTGTTCATGGAAATTAAGAAATAAACAACTTAAATTGATAGGTTTTAAACAAGCATTTTTGTTGTAAGTCTTTTATTTTGTTATAGTTTTGTTCTTGTTCAAATTATCCACAAGACCTGCTGTAACTATTACTATTTTTTAAAAAGTATTTAGAACCACTTTTCTGAAAAAGGATGTGAATATTATGAAACTTAAAATTTCAAAAGATGAGTTGGTATACGGAATAACTAAGGTACAAAATGTTGTGTCTTCAAAAGCAACGCTACCTATTCTTTCAAATATGTTGCTAGAAACAACAAGAAAATCAACAATTCGTCTCTATGCAACTGATTTGGACATAGGAATATCCTGTGAAATACCTGTGCAAATCTTAGAAGAAGGCGCAATAACCCTTCCGGCTAAAAAGTTTAGCGATATTATTAAGGAATTGCCTTCAGGAGATATTTTAATTACAACTAAGAAGAATAATCATATTGAAATTGAAGGAGAGAAATGTTTATTTAAGCTTATTGGTCTCCCTAAAGAGGAATTTCCAAAATTTCCTGAGTTTAAAAATGTTGAAGCTGTTGTTATCGATCAGGATGTTTTAAAGGAAATGCTTAAAATGACATCCTTTGCTGTTTCTCATGAAGAAGCAAGGTATGTCTTAAACGGTGTTTTATTAGAAATTGAAAACGATCTTATTCGACTTGTTGCTACGGATGGAAGAAGATTGGCAAAAATAGAGAAAAAACTTGAAAAATCTATAGAAAAAGAAATAAAAATTATTATTCCAACGAAAGCTGTTTATGAGGTTCTTAGGAATATTAAAAATACGGGACAACTTTCTTTGTTGACAAACACAAATCAACTTTTATTTGACATTGATCATGTTTTAATTGCGACAAGAATTATAGAGGGAGAGTATCCTAATTATAATCAAGTTGTTCCTTTGGAGCAAAAAACGAAAATAAAAATTAATACAGAAGAATTGCTTGCAGCAATAAAAAGAGCTAATCTATTAACAACGCCAGATTTTCAAGCTGTTAAGTTTGAGGTTTTTAAAGATAAGCTAGTAATCTCAAAAATTACACCTGATTTAGGAGAATCTCGAGAAGAAGTAAAAATTGAATACGGGGGATCAGAACTAATCGTTGGATTTAATCCTCATTTTTTTATTGAAGTTTTAAAAAATATAGAAGAGAGCGAAGTTGATCTTGAGCTTTTAGGACCTGACAAACCAGGCGTTATTCGGATTAAAGATTATTTATATTTAGCGTTACCTATGCGTATTTAATATGGAAAATATAAAAAATATTATTCCAGGTGTTGTTAAGTTATTGTCTAAAAAAGAAGTTCCTCGGGAGACAAAAATTGACCGTGTTTGGGAAACTCTTTTAGACGGTAAGATAAAGAAGCATACAAAGATTTTTGGAATCAAGGAAGGGAAAATGATGGTTTGCGTAGATTCTCCAGCGTGGATGCATCATTTAAATTTTAAAAAAAGAAAACTTATAAAAGACATTCAAGAAGAGCTTCCAGAGGTTACGGAAATTTGTTTTAAGATAGGAAAGGTATAATGGAAAACGAAGAGCAGAAGGGGAAAAAAGTGGCAAAAGAAAAAGAAGTAAAAAAAAGTGATTATAATGCAACGAATATTCAGGTTTTAGAAGGTGTTAGTGCTGTACGCATGCGTCCTGCTATGTATATTGGAGATACAACAACGCGAGGGCTTCATCATATGGTTTATGAAGTTGTCGATAACGCTGTTGATGAAGCAATGGGAGGGTATTGTGATAAAATTGAAGTAACAATTAATGAAAACAATACAATTAGTGTTTCTGATAACGGACGAGGCATTCCTGTTGATATTCATAAGACCGAAAAAAAACCGGCAGTTGAAGTTGTATTAACAACTCTTCATGCAGGCGGAAAATTTGATCATCGTGTTTATAAAGTTTCTGGAGGTCTTCACGGCGTTGGTGTTAGTGTTGTTAATGCTCTTTCGGGGTGGCTTGAAGTTGAAATTAAAAGAGAAGGAAAAATTTATCATCAAAGATATGAAAAAGGACAAACAGCTTCTAAGCTAACTGTCGTCGGAAAAACAAAAGAAACCGGAACAAAGGTTACGTTTAAGCCAGATAAAACTATTTTTCAGGAAACGCAAACTTTTTCTTATGATACTCTTGCAAAACGGGTGAGAGAATTAGCTTTTTTAAACAAAGGAATTTGGATTAAGCTGACGGATAAAAGAGAAGAAAAAGAAAAAGAAAATATTTTTCAATTTAAAGGGGGCATTGTTTCTTTTGTTGAGCATCTTTCAGCGAAAAAAACGCCGCTTCATAAAAAAGTTATTTATTTTCAAAAAGAAAAAGATAGATTTGCAATGGAAATCGCTCTTCAATATAGCGATAGTTATTCAGAAAATGTTTTTACATATGCAAATAATATTAATACTATTGAGGGGGGAACACATTTAAGTGGATTTCGCTCTGCTTTAACTCGAGCATTAAATAGTTATGCAAAAGGAAAAAAGCTTCTTAAAAATGATATTACAATTAGTGGAGATGATACACGAGAAGGACTAACAGCGGTTATTAGCGTAAAAATGCCAAGTCCACAATTTGAAGGACAAACAAAAACAAAGCTAGGAAATTCAGAGGTCGATGGTTTAGTTGCGTCGATAACACTAGAAGAACTAAATACTTATTTTGAAGAAAACCCTTCCATAGCAAATAAAATTATTGATAAAGCTATTGTGGCATCGCGAGCCAGAGCGGCTGCTCGTAAAGCTAGAGAATTGACTCGACGAAAAGGAGCTCTTGAAAGTGGCGGCCTTCCAGGAAAGTTGGCAGATTGTTCACAAAAAGACCCGTCGCTGTGTGAACTTTATTTGGTTGAGGGTGATTCTGCAGGAGGTTCTGCGAAACAGGGAAGAGATAGAACCTTCCAGGCGATCTTGCCATTAAAAGGAAAAATTCTTAATGTAGAAAAATCTAGATTAGATAAAATTTTAAGTAATGAAGAGATTCGAACAATTATTACGGCACTTGGAACAGGTGTTGGAGAAGATTTTAATTTAGAAAAATTAAGATATCACAAGTTGATTATTATGTGCGATGCTGACGTCGATGGATCTCATATTCGAACTTTACTGTTAACTCTTTTGTATAGACAGATGAAATCGCTTATTGAAGCGGGACATGTTTATGTTGCTCAGCCTCCTTTATATAAAATGAAAAGAGGAAAAAGAGAAGAGTATATTGAAACAGAAGAAGAAATGAACGAGCTTATTTTAGAGCTTGGGTCAGAAGATCTTATTTTTTCAAAAATTAAGAAAAAGAATTTGCTCAAGGGGGCAGCTATAAAGGAGATTTTAGCAAATTTAGTTGAGATTGAAACAATATCAAAAAGATTAGGTCGAAAGGGAGTGAATTTTCAAGAATATGTTGAAAAAATGAACCCAAAGACCAAAAAAATGCCAATTTACATGATGAATGTGGATCACAAGAACCAATTTATATATGATGATAAAGAGCTTGCTAAGGCAACAAAAGATCAAGAGGATGTAAAATATATTGAAATATTTGAATCCGAGGAAATTGAAAACATTGAAAAAGTACTTTTTAAGCACGGCCTTAGCGTAACAGAGTTTTTAAAGCCTGAAGTTAAAGCGTTTGTGTTTTCTGAGGACAAGAAAAAAGGAACGAAAAAAACAGAAAAAGTTCAAGATCTTAAGCCTAAGTTTGTAGTGGAAAACGGAAAAGAAAAAGAATATTTTGTTAGCCTTGAAGAAGTTTTAGGTTTTGTTAGAGCTCAGGCCAATAAAGGAATTTATATTCAAAGATATAAGGGTCTTGGAGAAATGAATCCTCAGCAACTATGGGAAACAACTATGGATCCTGAAAAGCGCACAATGCTTCAAGTTGTTCTTGAGGATGCTGTTGTGGCCGATGAAATGTTCTCAACTCTTATGGGCGATGCTGTTCAACCTCGCAGAGAGTTTATTGAAGCAAATGCACACGAAGTTAAAAATTTGGATGTTTAAAAGGAAAAGATATTTTTAAGAAAGGTTATGAAAAAAAGATGAAAGATTTTACGACAAAAGAAAAGATACTCCCAATTAATATTGAAGAAGAAATGAAGGCTTCTTATCTTTCGTATGCGATGAGCGTTATTGTTAGTCGCGCGCTACCAGATGTTCGAGATGGGTTAAAGCCTGTCCATCGACGTGTTTTGTATGCGATGAAAGAGTTGGGGCTGGAACACAGCAAAAGTTATAAAAAGAGTGCGCGTATTGTTGGTGAGGTTTTAGGTAAATACCATCCTCATGGGGATACGGCTGTTTACGATACAATTGTACGCATGGCACAAGAATTTTCTATGCGTTATCCGCTTGTGGATGGCCAAGGAAACTTTGGATCTGTTGATGGGGATTCTGCTGCTGCGATGAGATATACAGAAATTCGTATGGAATCAATTTCTGAAGAAATTTTAAAAGATTTAGAACGAAAAACAGTTGACTTTAGCCCGAACTTTGACAACACACTTAAAGAACCTCAGGTATTGCCGTCGGCGATTCCTAATCTTTTAGTTAATGGTTCAAGCGGTATTGCTGTTGGTATGGCGACAAATATGGCGCCACATAATTTGGAAGAAATTTCTAATGGCATCATTGCTCTTTTGGAAAAGCCAGAAACAACCATTAAAGAATTAATGAAGCACGTTAAAGGTCCTGATTTTCCGACAGCAGGGATCATTTGCGGAAGACAAGGAATTTTTGATGCGTATACGACGGGACGAGGAAAAATTACTTTAAGAGCAAAAGCTGTTATTGAAAGACAAAAAGGAAATAAAGATAGGATTGTTGTTACAGAAATTCCTTATCAGGTTAACAAATCGAATCTTATTGAAAACATTGCGCGACTTGTGCATGATAAAAAAATTGATGGAATTACAGATATTAGAGATGAGTCTGATAAAGATGGTATTCGAATGGTTGTTGATCTTCGAAGAGATATTCAGCCTCAGATTATTTTAAATTACTTGTACAAGCATACTCAAATGGAAACAACGTTTGGAATTATTAATTTAGCGCTGACAAATAATCAGCCAAAGGTTTTAAATCTTAAACAGCTGATGAATTATTTTCTAGAACATCGACGCGTTATTGTTAGAAGGCGAACACAGTTTGATCTTGATAAGGCTCTTCGCCGCGCGCATATTCTCGAAGGATTAAAAATTGCTTTAAAATTTATCAATCAAATCATTAAAATAATTAAAGAATCCAAAACAACGCAAGTGGCTAAAGAATCTTTGATTAAGAAGTTTGAGCTTTCAGCAATTCAGGCTCAAGCAATTCTTGAGATGCAGCTGCAAAGATTAACAGCTCTCGAACAAGATAGGCTTGATTCAGAATATGATGAGCTTTTTAAAAATATTGATTTATTTCGGTTTATCTTAGGATCTGAAAAGAAAATAGATGAAATTATTAAAGAAGAAATTCTTTATGTAAAGAAAAAATATGGAGATGAAAGACGAACAGAGATCGCGGGGAAAGCTGAAGAAATAGAAATTGAAGATTTGATTGCTGAAGAAGACATGGCGATCACAATTAGTCATGCCGGCTATATTAAACGTTTGAGCGTTGATGCTTATCGAAAGCAAAAGCGCGGAGGTAAAGGTGTTTCGGCGATGACGACGAAAGAAGAAGATTTTGTTGAGCATTTGTTTGTGGCATCTTCTAAAGATTATCTTCTCATTTTTTCTGATAAAGGAATTGTGCGATGGCTTAAGGTCTATGAAATTCCTGTTGCCTCTCGCAACGCTAAAGGAAAAGCAATTGTCAATCTTCTGTCAGTCGGCAATGATGAGAGAATTAGCTCTATTGTTGCTGTTAAGGAATTTAGTGAAAATAAATTTGTTATTGCAGCGACAGCGAAAGGAAATATTAAGAAAACTAAGCTTTCTGCTTACGGAAATCCTCGCAGAGGCGGTATTGTTGGCATCACCTTAGAAAAAGGAGATGTTTTAATTGGAACAAACATCACGGATAATAGTTGTGAAGTCTTGTTAGCAACAAAAGAAGGGAAAGCTATTCGCTTTCATGAAAGACAAATTCGAGACATGGGAAGAGGAGCAAAAGGTGTGCGCGGGGTTAGGCTTGGGAAAAAAGATATTGTTGTGAGCATGGCTGTTATGTCTCCTGGAATTGAAAAAACAGGAAGCACTTTTTTAAGTGTAACTTCCCGTGGGTTTGCAAAGAGAACAAATTTTGATGATTACCGCCAGCAATCAAGAGGTGGTAAAGGAATCATTAATATTAATGTAACAGAAAAGAATGGATATGTTGTTCGAAGCCTTGCAGCAACACCAGAAGATGAAATTATGGCAATGACGAAAAACGGTATGGTTGTCAGGTGTCCTGTTAAAGGCATTCGTCAGACGGGACGCAACACACAAGGAGTAAAACTTATCAACTTAGGTAAAGATGATGTTGTGAGTTCTGTGGCGAGCGTTGTTGCTAAGGAAGAGGAAGAAGAATAAGAGCTAATTATTTTTTCTTGACTGTGTTATTTTTTTGTTTATAATGCTGAAACATAAATCGATAAAAAATATTATGACCCCATCGTCTAGCCTGGTCAGGACACAAGCTTTTCAAGCTTGCAGCGCGGGTTCAAATCCCGCTGGGGTCGCCATATAAATAAAGCTCTGAAGGTTTTTTCTTCAGGGCTTTTCTTTTAAAATGAATTTAGAAAAATTTTAAATAATATTATTAATCAAGGGAGGCTATATGAATGAAAAAAAGATTTTTTTAAATGAAAGAGATATTCCAAAGCAATGGTATAACTTAGGGGCAGATCTTCCTACACCGGTTTTGCCTCCGCTGGGCCCAGACGGCAAGCCTATTACGCCGGATATGTTAGGTGCTATTTTTCCGATGAATCTTATCGAGCAAGAAGTTTCGACGCAGCGCTGGATTGATATTCCTGAAGAGATATTAGAAATTCTTTATCGTTGGAGACCTGCTCCTTTGCGTCGAGCAATATATCTTGAAAAATACTTAAAGACGCCAGCTAGAATTTATTATAAAGATGAAAGCGTTTCGCCTGCTGGAAGCCATAAGCCAAATACTGCCGTTGCGCAAGCTTGGTATAATAAGCAATTTGGCACAAAGCATTTGACGACAGAAACAGGTGCAGGTCAATGGGGTAGTGCATTATCTTTTGCTTGTAATCTTGTGGGGCTTGATTGTAAAGTTTACATGGTGCGTGTTAGTTTTGATCAAAAACCTCTTCGAAAAGCTATGATGGCAACATGGGGAGGAAAATGTGTAGCTAGCCCAAGCAGCGAAACAGAAATTGGGCGCAAGATTTTAAAAGAAATGCCAGATACTCCAGGAAGCTTGGGTATTGCGATTAGCGAAGCTATTGAAGAAGCTGTAGCAGATAAAACAGGAGAAACTAAATATTCACTAGGAAGTGTTTTGAATCATGTTATGCTTCATCAAACAATTATTGGGCTTGAAGCAAAAAAACAACTTGAGATAGCAGGAGAGAAAAAGGTTGATGTGGTTATTGGATGTGCTGGCGGTGGAAGTAATTTTGCTGGACTAGCATTTCCTTTTGTGAATGACAAAATTAATGGAGAAAAAATAGAAATTATTCCGGTTGAGCCAACAGCTTGTCCTAAAATGACAAAAGGATTGTTCTCTTATGATTTTGGTGACTGTGCTGGAATGACTCCACTTTTGGCAATGTATTCGCTAGGTCATGGGTTTATACCTCCACCTATACATGCAGGAGGACTAAGATATCATGGAATGGCTCCACTTGTTAGTCAGGCTATTGTTGAAGGGCTTATGAAACCAAAAGCTTATGACCAAATCAAATGTTATGAAGCGGCAATCCTTTGGGCTAAAACTGAAGGAACGATTTGTGCTCCAGAAACAAGCCATGCTATTGCTTGTACGATTGATGAGGCTCTTAAAGCTAAAGAAGAAGGCAAAGAAAAAACTATTATTTTTAATTATAGCGGCCATGGTCTTATGGACTTGGTTGGCTATGAAAAATATTTAGCAGGTGAGCTAGAATCTTATGCTTTGCCAGATGCAGAAATTCAGAAGTCTATTGATAAAATTAAAGATCTACCAAAAGCGGAAGTAAGAAAAACAGGAAAGTGGTAAAAAAAATGCTTAAGATTTACGGTGGAGATTTATCGTCTTTTTGTAATAAAGTTCGATTTGTGGCTAATGCACTTGGAATTGAATATGAGTATGTTCGAATTAACTTCAAAGAAAAAGAGCATAAAACTCCTGAATTTTTAAAGATGCATCCTGCAGGGAAAATTCCTCTTATTGATGATGATGGATTTTTTGTGTTTGAAAGTAATGCTATTATTAAATATTTAGCAGAAAAAAACAAATCATCTCTTTATTCTGAAAATTTAAAACAAAAAACAATTATTAATCAATGGATAGATTTTTGTTCTTTTCATATCGGAAGCGCCATGGATAAGATTCTGTTTAATAAAATTTTCGCCCCTCGCATAAAAGTTCCCGTCGATCATAGAGCGATTCAAGATGGATATATGTTTTTAAATCGCTATTTACCTATTATCGATAGCCAGCTTTTAAAACATAATTTTCTTGCTGGAAATGAGATGACGTTAGCAGATATCAATTTACTTGCTATTTTAGATTCGTGTGAAGTTGCGGAGATTGAACTTTCGGTATACGAAAATATTATGCGATGGAGAGAAGATTTAAAAATTCAAGATTTTTATACGCAATGCCATAAAACGTATGGAGAACCTTTATTGAGGATGAAAGCCTTATGAGAGTTGCTGTTATTCAACTTAATGCAAAAAACGATAAGACCAAAAATCTTGAAAAAGCTGTTAATTCTGTGGAAAAAGCTATTCGCAATAAAGCAAAATTTATTTTGCTGCCGGAAGTTTTTAATTATAGAGGAAAGCCGTGTGAGAAAACAGGGTTTTTAAAAGTTGCTGAAAGTATTCCTGGCCCGTCGATAAAACCATTTTTAGAAATAGCTAAAAAGAATAAGGTGTCTATTTTAGCAGGATCTATTTATGAGAGAACTAAAGGATCTAAGAAAGCTTATAACTCATCTGTTTTAATTGATGATAAAGGGAAGATTGTTTCTGTTTACCGAAAAAATAACTTGTTTGATGCTAATATTGATGGAAAGAAAATTAGAGAAAGTAAATATTTCTTTAATGGAAAGAAGACACAAGCAGCGAATGTTGATAAATTTAAAATAGGTTTAGCGATTTGCTATGATTTGCGTTTTTCTGACATTTTTTTAAAATATAAAAAACAAGGCGTTGACCTTTTGTGCATTCCATCGGCATTTACAAAGAAAACAGGACAATTGCATTGGGAGACCTTGCTTCGTTCTCGGGCTATTGAAAATAGATGCTATGTTCTAGCTCCTAATCAAGTCGGAAAAAATAGTCAAGGTGTTGAATGTTACGGAAATAGCATGATCATAGATCCTAATGGAAAGATTTTATCTAGAGCTTCTTTGAGAAAAGAAGAAATTATTTATTCTTATCTAAGTTTTGCTACAATAAAAATAAATAAGAAAATGTTTAATCTTGGGCAGGGAAAATTATAAAAAAATATCTTTTTTGTTTATTTTTTTAGTTTTTTCGTATTCTGTTTTTGTGTAACTGTTAAGCCTGGCAATGTATTATTTAGTGTCAAATGCAAGAATTTGTATAAATATTTGTGGAAGCATGCTTCGTTTTATTACTATCAATGATTAATTTAATAGTGGCGTGGTATTCAGCTGTGCAGTTATTGGGCTGGAGGTGTTTTTTATCAAAACATAATTTTTTTTGTTGTTAAAAAGAAGAGAAAGAGTTTTTAGTTTAAAGAAGCGGTAAAGAAGTAAGAGTATTTTTTTTAAAAAATATTTTTAAAGATTAGGAAGAGAAGAAATGAAAAAAATTAAAATTGTTGTTACAGGAGCAGCAGGACAAATCGGATATGCGCTTTTGTTTCGTATTGCATCTGGAGAGATGTTTGGCAAAAATATTGAAATTGATTTAAATTTATTAGAATTGCCGCAAGCAATGAATGTTCTTTCTGGCGTTGTCATGGAGCTAGATGACTGTGCCTTTCCTTTATTAAGGAGCGTTGTTCAAACATCAGATTCAAATGTTGCGTTTAAAGATGTGGATTGGGCTTTATTAGTAGGAAGTGTTCCGCGCAAGCAGGGCATGGAAAGAAGTGATCTTTTAAAAATCAATGGAAAGATTTTTGTTGAACAAGGAAAAGCGTTAGACCAAAATGCTAAAGAAGATTGTAAGGTTCTAGTTGTTGGAAACCCTTGCAACACAAATGCTTACATTGTAAAAAGTGTTTGTAAAAGAATTCCAGAAGAAAACTTTTTTGCCATGACCATGCTAGATCAAAACAGGGCTGTGGCGCAAATTGCACAAAAAGCAAATGTATCTGTACTCGATGTTAAGAAATTAGGGATATGGGGAAATCATTCAGCAACGCAATATCCAGATTTTTTTAATGCAACAATCGATGAAAAAAATGTTTGTGATGTGGTTAAAGATGACCAGTGGCTTAAAAATACATTTTTAGAAACAGTGCAAAAAAGAGGGGCGACTATTCTCAAGGCTCGCGGAAAATCTTCAGCTGCATCTGCAGCTAACGGCGTTGTGGATACTGTAAAAAATTTAACAACGCCAACAGAGGAAAATTCATTTTTTTCTGTTGTTGTTTGTTCTGATGGAAGCTATGGCATTGATGAAGGGCTGATGTTTAGTTTTCCTGTTCAGTCCGATGGAGAAAATTGGAAAATTGTTCAAAATATTGATTTGAGTGATTTTGCTAAAGAAAAAATAAACGTAACTTTGCAAGAGCTTAGAGAAGAAAAGCAAAGTGCACAGAGTGTTTAAATCTTAAATATTTTTTAGACGGAGAAATAATGGAAGAAAATAATCCTCAAGAACAAAAGCCTGAAGAAGAAAAAAAAGTTGAAGATGTTTTAAAGCAGATGGAAGAAAAAAAAGAAGAAGCGCCAAAAGTTGACGAAAGCGCGCCTGAGAGCGCAGAAGAAAATAAAAAAGAGGGCGAGCTTGAAAATTTAAAAAATGTTTTAGATGAGGCAGATTCACAAGCTGAAAAGAATTCAGAAGAAAACAAGCCTCAAGAAGAAACGAGCGAAGAAGCAAAAAAGGATGAATCTAGCGAAGCGGAAATAGAAGATAAAGAAGAGTCTGCTAAAAAGGCTGAGTTTTCACAAGATGTTGAAAATGTTGAAGTTAAGGAAAGTCTCGACGAAAATAAACCTCAAGATAAGGCGGTAGAAGAAGATTCTAACGAAGAAAATTCTTCTGATGATGAATCAGAAAAAAAGGCTAAATCTGAAAATTCTGAGGCACAAGATTCTAGTCTTGAAGCGGTTGATCAGCCAGAAAACCAAGAACTCAAGGGAGAAGAATCATCTGAATTAAAACTTTCTTTTAGTGAAAATGTTGGAAAGCTTGATAAGGTTTTGAAGAATTTTAAAGAAAAATAAGAGTAATTGTTTTTGAAATTAGTTGTTTTATAAAATTTAGTGTATAATTAAATCAGGTTCACTTCATGAAAGGAATTCGATGAACAAGAAACATGCCCAATCGACCTTAGAATATATTATGATTATTGTTACTGTTTTAGCTGCGGTCACAGTAATGATTCCTTATGTTTTTAGGGGTGTTAATGCATATATGCGATCTTGGGAGGTTTCTGTGCAAGAGGCTCGTCATGATGTTGGACAAGAAGTTTCTGCTTGGATTATTGATGGAGCTGAAGCTCCACCCCCACCAGAGTGTGATTATGATACCCCAGAACAATGCAATAATAATTCAGAGTGTCAATGGGCGGTTTTGTTAGACTGCTCAAGCTCTTGTAGTGCAGAAGAGAGTGGATGTGTTCCGGCAGGTTGTCCTGCAGATTATCATCCAGGTTTCCCTGGTAATCCTTGCGATTGTGATGGTATGCATGAGGTGGGCTTTGGCGAATGCTGTGAATACATAGGAAGCGTTTGGGGCTGGACCCAGGATTGCATCGCATGTTGTCCAAATTAAATTTATTAAAGCTTGTCTACGATATTTTTTTAAAACAAAAAAATTTCTCCAAAAAACTATTGTTTTAATCTTTATCACACACTATAATCAATATATAGTTAATTAATTTTTATAATAATATTCAAGGAGGTTTGTGTGAAAAGTTATAGATTTTTATTTATTTTTGTTTTTGTGTTATCTTTGACTACGGTTGGGTGCGATAAACTTTCATTTTTAGAAGATTATTTTCCTTCTTTGAAAAAGGAGGGCACAAAGACGACTGAGTCAGCAAAAGTAAGAGCAGCGTCTAACACTAAAGTTGAAAAACCATTAGCAAAAGATATTTTAGTTAAAACGGGTAGCTGGACAATGACTATTCAAGAATTTGATGAGAAGCTAATAGCTTTAAAAGAGGTGCTGCCTGATTTTGACGGAAAAGATATTGAAGGAAAGAAATTAGTTTTAGAGGAATTGATTCGTCAACAGTTGTTAGTTGAAGCTGCTGAACAAAAAGGAATAGATAAAAGAAAGACATTTCTTAATGCTATTGATGAAGCTAGAAAAACATTTTTAGTTCGTGAGCTAGCTGTTGAAATTGCTGAAAGTGTAAAAGTAACGGATGAAGATGCGAAAATATTTTATGATGAAAATCAGCAGTTGTTTCAAGAGCCAACGCAGTGGCGTATTCGAGAAATTATTGTTGAAGACGAACAAAAAGCGAAAGACTTAAATATTGCTATTTTGCAAGGTGCGGATTTTGCTCAGGTTGCGCGAGATAATTCTATTGTAGAAACATCTTCAGATGGAGGAAGCACGGGATTTGTTGCTGAATTTGAAGATCCAAAGGTTCAAAATGCAGTTTTTGCTCTTGAAATAGGATCTATCAGCAATGTTTTTAAAGGAGATGAAGGGTTTTATATTATTAAACTTGAAGAGGTAAAAGAAGGCGTTCTTCAAAAGCTTGAAGATGTTAATGAAGAGCTTAAAGAGGGACTAATGGCAATGAATCAACAGCAAGCGATTGTTGATTATGTTGAAGATTTGCGCTCAAAAGCGAATATTGAAATCAACGAAAATCTTTTAAAATAAAGGTTGGTTTATGGCAATTGACTTTAAAAAACTTGATATTAAACAAACTGGAGTTATTGTTTTAGCTCTTGTTGCTGGATTGGTTGCCGTTGTGCTAACTAATGGGTATATTAATACAGCTGTTTCCAAGGGGGCATCTTCTGAGGAGCTTAATGCTTTATTCGAAAAAATAAAAAACTTAGAACAAGAAAATCAGGCACTTTATCAGCGTCAAGATGCGTATGCAAATCAAATGCAACAACAACTTGAAGGCTTATCACAAGCGCAAAAAACTAGGCAAGCTCCACAACAAGATCAAAAAGAGAGCGTAAGAGTGCAGTCCCTTGCTCTTCAAACTCCATCAGGAAAGCGTGCTGTTACTGTTAAGATTGAAACACTTTTAGCCGCAGGAGGATTAATCAATCCAGGTGACTTTGTTGATGTGATCGTTCATCTTAAAATTCCTCGAGATCGAGAAAATTTGGAAATTCTTGAAAAGACAACAGTGACATTATTTCAAAATGTGCAAGTACTAGCCATTGCTGCTAATGTTGAAGATCCTTCGAATTTTGTAATGCAGCAAAAAATGCCGACACTTCCTATTACGCTAGCCGTTGATCCAGATCAAGCAGAGATGCTTATGTTTGCTGAAGGGCAAGGAAAGCTTCAGCTTGTTTTGCGTGGACCGAGCGAGAAGCGAGAGTATAAACTTTCAACAGGAAATTGGGAGTCTTTTAATAAGTATCTTCTTGAAACTCAAGGTGTTATTATTGATACTTTCAAAGGGAAAAAAGATAAAAGGGATGAAGAGGATGAAGAGGATGACATTCAAATTTTTCGAAAAGGGACAAATTAAAAAATTATGAAAAAAAATATTCTTAAGAAATGTATGCGAGTTTTTGTTTTTTTTGTAACATGTTTTTTCTTAATCAATTGTTCCACAACTGCATTTTCTCAAAGCCTTCGTCAATTTATAGACTTGGCATCCGAACAGGGACAGCTTGTAATTATTGCAGGCGATCTTAAAATAATTTCAACAAAAAATTTAACAAGAGTTGCTATTACTGATCCGGGTGTTGCAGATGTTGTTGAGTCAAAAAAAAGCGAAATTTTAATTTTAGGAAAAACTCCCGGAAAAACAACGGTTTTTATTTGGGATGATTATGGTAAAAGATCAATTGAAGTTCGAGTTTTTAGTGAAGATTTAGATTTGGTTGAGTCGCGCATTAGAGCGCTTTTAAAATCGGCGAATGTTAAGAATTTAGATTTTAAGAAAAATAATCTTGAAGGAAAAATTATTATTTCTGGTGAGCTTGATGAATACAAAAAAGGTAAATTTGACGAAATCGTTGAACCGTTTTCGCAAAGCATCGTTAGTCTTGTCCGTGATCGAGAAAAAATTGAGCTTATTGAAATTGATGTAGAAATCGCAGAGCTTAATGTTTCTGCGACAGAAGATATAGGCGTTGAGTGGGGAACATCGACTTGCAGTGACACTCTTAGCCTCAATGGGTATGCGGCATACCAAGAAAGTTTGCCGACTTTTGGCGGAAATACTCTAGAGGACTTTTTTAAAATTGGAGACCTTCACCGAAACACTTCTCTTCAGGCAAAAATTAATGCATTGATTACAAGAGGTGAGGGAAAGATTTTGTCTCGACCAAAAATTATAACGAAGAGCGGCGAAGAAGCAAATTTTAACGTTGGAGGGCAAGTTCCCGTCTCAACAACAACAACGAGTGACGGTGGAAATGTTACTGAAAATGTTGAGTTTAAGGACTATGGAGTTCAGCTGAATATTGTCGCAACTGTTAGAGAGAATGATAAGATTGATATAGATCTTAAAGTTGATGTTACGGATGTTGACAATACATACAAAGTTGATAATAATTTTGCTTACGTTACACGTACGGCAGATACAAAATTACTTTTAGACAATATGCAGACTATTGTCATAGCAGGATTTATCAAAGACAGTAAAACCGAAGCAATTCGAAAAGTTCCTTTTTTGGGAGATGTTCCTTTTTTTGGAGCTTTGTTTAGAAGCAAAACAATTGATCCAAACAAACAGACAGAGCTTTTTATTACTTTAACGCCAAAAATTATTTCAACAAATCGTCCAGAACCTTTAGTTCAAGAGCAGCTGGATGTGGCAGAAGAAAAAGTTATTTTTATTGAGCACAAGCCAAAATCTACAGCACGTGAAACGTTTCGATCTATTTCAGTTCCAGGAAATATGGCGGGATATGTTCAAAGTGTTCAGAAAAAAATTGCAAGAAATTTAATTTATCCTCGAGAAGCCAAGAAATTAAATCTTCAGGGAGCAGTTAGTCTTGAGCTTATCCTTCTTCAAAACGGAGCTCTTTTGTCTTCTTCGATTCAACAATCCTCTGGATATCCAGTTTTGGATCAGGCAGCGTTGAATACTACACAGAGGTTTTCTCCTTATGGACGGTTTCCTTCTGATGTTAGGGCTAAAGAGATAAAAGTTACAATTCCTATTGTTTACCGATTAAACATGAATTAATTTTTAATTTTAAGAGATAATATGAGCGCAAAAACAACGGTTGTGTTTAGCACTAAAGGCGGCGTAGGTAAGACATTTGTCGCTTTAAATTTAGCTGTTTCTATGGCTAAAAAACAAAAGAAAGTTCTTCTTTTAGATTTTGATCTTCAAGCAAGTCAAGACCTAGAAAGAACTGCAAATATTAAAGTCGAGAAATCGATCGTTGATATTCTTTCTGATAAAGATGTTTTTGAAAGTGCTGATTTGATTATTAAACAGACTGCAAGGCATTCAAGTGGTTTGCATTTTTTACCGTGCGTTCGACAGGTTGACCAGGTTCCGTTGATTGATCAAGATAAAATCATATTATTCTTTAAAAAAGTGAAAGATCAGTATGATTATATTATTATTGATGGCGGAAAAGTTTTCAACGAAACGCTAATTACTGTTTTTGATCAATCCAATTTAATTCTGCTTGCTGCTACGCCAGATGTTTTGGCTGTTTTTCAAGCAAGATGGTGTTTGAGCGTTTTGGAAAGTCTTCATTTTCCAGGCAATATTGTAAAGCTTGTTTTAAATAGATCTCAATCTCGAGGAGGTGTTGCTTGGCAAGAAGTAAGCTCGGCTCTTCCTTGTGAAATTTTTGCTCAAATTCCTTCGGATGGACGCGCTGTTGGCCTTGCTTTAAACAGAGGCGTTCCGTGTGTTATAGATGCTCCTGATAGTCCTGCCACAGAAGCTATTGATAAAATTTCAGAGAAGCTTATTGAGGATCCTGTTTTTGTTCAAGGTACAGAAGTTGCGCGGATTCGAACAACAACGGGAGAGGATCAACAAAATAATTTCTGGGAGAAGCTTGGTATCAGCGACAAGATTTCTGGGAGTCAAGAAGTTATTGCTGCTGCACACGAGGGAGATGAAATTATAAAGCTTAAGCAGGCTGTTCACGACAAGCTTGTTGATCGATTAAATTTAAGCGCGATTACAACCGATGCTTTAAGAGATCCAGCTCAAGCCAAGAAAATCCGAGAAAGCACAGAAAAGGTAATTGGAGATCTTTTAGCTGAAGAGGCTGGTGCTATTATTTCTTCGCACGAAGAACGTAGACGGCTAGTCAAAGATATTGCTGATGAAACACTGGGGCTTGGTCCTTTAGAGGAATTTTTGGCTGATCCAGAAATCACAGATATTATGGTAAATAATAAAGATGAGCTTTATATTGAGAAAAAAGGAAAGATTATTCTTACTAATAAAAAGTTTATTTCGAATGGTCAAATTCGCGCGATTATAGAACGTATTATTGCTCCTCTAGGAAGACGTATTGATGAATCTGTTCCTATGGTTGATGCACGCTTGCCAGACGGCTCACGTATCAATGCTGTTATTCCTCCTTTGTCTTTAAAAGGACCAATGTTAACAATTCGAAAATTTGCTCAAGATAGAATTACGGCTGAAGATCTTTTGCATATACATCATTCGGCGTCGCAGCCTGTTGTTGATTTCTTGAAGGCGTGCGTTTTGGCTCGTAAAAATATTATTGTCTCAGGAGGAACAGGTTCTGGAAAGACAACGCTCTTAAATGTTATTTCTTCATTTATTCCTGAAGAAGAACGCATTTTAACAATTGAAGATGCTGCTGAACTTAAGCTTCACCAGCGCCACTGGGGGCGCCTTGAGTCTCGTCCACCGAATGTAGAAGGACGAGGAGCTATCAGTATTCGAGATTTGTTTATTAATTCTCTTCGCATGAGACCAGACCGCATTATTATCGGTGAGTGTCGTGGACCAGAAGTTTTAGACATGTTGCAAGCTATGAATACTGGACATGACGGATCGATGACAACTATACATGCTAACTCAACACGCGATGTGTTGGTGCGCATGAGTTCTTTAATTTTGCTGAGCGGACTTGACCTTCCTCTAAAAGCGATTTATGAAATGATTTCAACAGCGATTGATGTGATTGTTCAAATTTCACGATTTTCAGACGGATCAAGAAAAATTACAGGAGTAACAGAAGTTGTTGGGCTTACAGCTGAACGTGAAGTAGAGATGAGAGATATTTTTGTTTTCGAGCACGAAGGTATTGATCAAGAAGGAAAAGTTATCGGTCAATATAAAGCAACTGGTAAAATTCCTCGATGTTTTGATGATTTTATTAAAAGAGGAATCCATGTCGACAAAGAGATTTTCAAAGCTTAATTCAATCAGAATTTTCTTTATATGAAGATCATTAATCTTACCCAAAAAACCATTGTTTCAACACGAGCTAAAATAGCGAATAGTTTTTTTTCTCGCCTTAAAGGGCTTTTAGGAAAAGAAGAGTTTTCTCCTGAGGATGCTCTTGTTATCGGGGGGTGCCAGGCTATTCATATGTTTTTTATGAAGTTTGCGATTGATGTAGTTTTTGTTGATCAGAAAAATAAAGTAGTAGGGCTTATTGAAAATATAAAGCCTTTTCGAATGAGCCCATTTTTTATTAGAGCAAGACGAGCTGTTGAGCTTCCCGTAGGAAGCATTAAAAAGTCTTGTACTTGTTTAGGGGATTTCTTAGAAATTGAATAGACTTTAGATTTAATCGATATTATCGTAGGTGTCTCCTGCTTCGACAACACGATCTAGCCATTGATGACAATGCTTGCAAATACGGGCTTCTTTTAAAACTTTCTTTCCGCAAAAAAAACATTTCTTTTTTTCAATACTTTTATAATCAGAATGGGCTAAGTCATCAATGATAAATTGTTCGCAAAAAGGACACTTTCTTGGTTTATCTTCAAGTGTTTCAAAGCAGTAGGGACATTTGTTCATAAGGGCTTCCTTGCTTAAAATTAAAAATTAAAGTAAATGAATTTTAAAGCTTTATTTTTATTTTGAATGGTTTATTTTATTTTGCAAGAAAAAAATATAAAAAAGATCTCAGCATTTAGTCTTGCACTAAGAATATAGGTAATATATAATAAAAAATATTTTGGACATTCTCTTTCTGGACATTTTACCTGTTTGTAGTATTTTCTAATTTCCTAAAGAGGGCGAACAGCCAGTCTGTGAAAATGTCATTCTTATACAAAGAAAATCGACTTTATATATTTAAGGATGGAATATGGGTGTAACTTATAAGCTTAAAAAAGAAGTTGTTGATTATATTTTGCTTCAAAAAAGGACAAGTCCACGCCTTAGTTGTCGAAAAATCTCCAATTTAGCTAGTCAATTTTTTCAAAGAGAAATATCAAAATCTTCTGTTAATACAATTCTAAAGACTTTCTTGTTGAGCAGTCCTGTTGGCCGCAGAGCCAAAACAGACAAGAAACAGGAAAGTTTTAAAATTCCAGAACATAGAAAAAAAGAGCTTTTTGCGAATGTCCCTAGAGATGCTTTAGGCCAGAGCGAGCAATCTCCTGAAGTTTTGGAAACTCTTAAACCAAGAAAAGAAATGTTAAGTGTTAGTCTTGATTTGATTCTTCTCAAGATAGCAGAATTTCAAATTAAAGAAAAAGGGATCATGAGCACTTTCTTTGAAGAAAAAACGCATATGTTAGAGAGCCTTGTGTATGCACCTGTCTTTGGGTTAGCAACGTTATCTGATATGGCTCAAGATAAAGCTTTCTTGAGGCTTAATGGTCTTGATCCGAGTTTAAACTTTGAGGAAGCGCAGAAAGCGATAGAAGAGATAGAGGCTTTAGCGATAAAAATAAAAGAAGTAAAGTTTAAAGGGTTTGATTTATTTTCTGAGGCAAAACATTTTAAGGCTTCACTTAAAAATGGTGAAGAATTTATTATCGATTGTCAGCTGAACTCAGTCTGGACAAAAGAAAATGTCCAGTCTAAGTTTTCTTTGCCAATAGAGAAATCTCTTGATTTTTTATCAAGAAACTTGATAACTAATATAGAGCCACTTGTTTTGCGCTGTGCTCCTGGTACCGAAAATTTTCCTTCTTGTTTTTATGCCATGTTGGGATGTTTTGAAGGGTTTAATTCGAGAGCTATTGATCAAATTGATCTTGTTTCGCAGGAGAATGAAGTCTTGTCGTCGTTTGACCTTCTTCTTTTAAAGAAGCGTTATTTTATCTCTGGCCTATTGAATACGCACGCACTTTTTTCTGAAGCTTTAAGTAAGAAGGGACCCACTTTAGATGTTTATGTTGAGTCTTGTGATCAAAATGTTTTGTATTCTGAGGCCGATATTGTTCTTGCGCATCCTTTTCTTGAGAAATCTTTAAGCTTGAGAGTTTTGATTTTAAAGGTTGAGGGATGTTCTCCTTTCGGGTTGATGACCAATATTTTAAGGAGTAAAAAAGATGCGGTACAAGTTATTAATTTATATTTAAAGAAATGGCCTTATGGGGTTGTTGGATGTCAGGATTTTGCAATGATTAAAGAAGAGGCAAATTCGAAGAAAGTAGACCCATTTTTTTCTATCGACGAGAAAATTGATTTGGAAGCTAAGTTTCTCTTTTTTGAAAAAGAGAATGTTTTTATTCATAACATATTAATAAAATTATATAAATATTGTCAAATGCATTTTCTGCCAACACGGTTACAAGATGTTTCTTATATAAAAATAAAAGAGATTTTTTCTGATATTAAGGTAAAAATTGATTTTGAGAGTTCTTATCCAAAAGCTGTAGTTATGATTTCTCGAGACCATATGCATGTTAAAGATGTGGAATATGTTGTTAGACGTGTTAATGAGTGTGAACCGTGTTTTTATGATAAAAAAATAATTTTCTTGAAAGTTTCTTGAAGTAATAATCTTTTTTTGTGTGTTCGTTTTTTTGAAATCCTATAGATTTTTTAAAATTAGTATGCTATATTTAATATAGAAAGATTTTCCAAGTTGTTGAGAGGGAAAGAATTAAAATTAAAAATTGCTAACCGGCATTTTTTTCTCAAAATTCTTTAAGCCACGGGAGAAAAAAGTGAGAGTATGTCTTTTGAACAATAAAGCACAAAATTTAATTGAATACACTATTGTTATAGCTTTGGTGGCTACGGCTGTTGTTGCTATGAGTACGTATATTTTCCGTTCAACGCAAGCGGCACAGAAGCAAATAGAAGAACAGATGCGTTAATTGTTTGTAGGTTATTAATCGTTTCATAAAAGGAGGAGACAATGAAGTTGAAGAATAAAAAAGGACAAAGCACGCTTGAGTATATTATTTTGGTAACTGCGATTATTGCGGTTCTCATTATTTTCTTAAAACCACAGTCAGGTGGAGCTTTATACGATACAGTTAACAATGCATACACAACGGTATCCGATGAAATTACAGAGGCAGCAGATGATTTAGCAGCCGAGTTATAGTTTGATAAAATGAAATGTAAAAATTAAAGGAGGAAATAATGAAAAGAATTTTTAAGAATAAAAAAGGTCAGAATGTTGCAGAGTATGCCATTCTGATTGCTTTGGTCGTTGGGGCTATTATTGCCATGCAAACATTTCTTCAAAGAACGAGTCAAGCTCGCTTGAAAGATGCTTCGCAATACATGGTGGATAATACAAATTTTGGTGCTGATGCAGGAACGACGTATAAAACAGGGCAATATGAGCCGTATTATAAAGAGACTGATTACAACACACAGAGAGACTCAACAGACTTTCAGTCTGTTAATGCAGGCACAAAAAGAGCAACAACTGATACAGAATCTACAAGAACAGGAAGTTCAACAACAGGCTATACTGTTAACGGAATAGTTGACAAAGGTATGACTATCACAGAATAGGCATGATATTTTTAAAAAAGGAGGGGATCTATGTTAAGAAAATTAAGAAAAAGAACAGCTCAGAGCACGCTCGAATATGCGGTTTTGGCTGTTATTATTATTGCTGCATTAATTGCTATGAAGTCATTTTTGCAACAAAGTCTTCAGGGAAAATTTAAATCATCTGGTGATGATATTAGTGCAGAAAAGTTTGATCCGACGTCAACGATTTACAACAAGACAACGGTAACGGGTGGACTAACCAGCGAAGTGGTGGCGACAGGTGTAACAACTTCTACGTTGCAAGGTGACGGCGATTCAACGATAACAAACGTAATGTCAAGAACAGAGGAATAGGTACGGTGTTGATAAGAAGAGAGGTTTGATTGAAAAAGAAAGCGGCACAATCTTTAGGGGAGTATACGACTGTGATTGCTATTATGATTGCTGCAATTATTTCGATGTTGTATTTTACTCAAAGGGGGTTGTCGGCACGTATTAATGATGCTCGAGGATATGCGTTGACAACACTCGATAGTGAAATTAAGGATATTCATCTTCTTCGCGGTGGAAATGCTTATTCGCAAGTTTTAGCTGAATATGAGCCGTATTATACAGCTAAAGAAACAAATACAAGAAATGATACAGATACATTTGTTTCGATTAACGGAATATCGAAAAATTATAGCCGTCAGGCTTCTTCAGAGGTGAAGATTAAAACAACATCGACTGAAGGCTTTGCTCGAGATGATGATTATTCAGAGTAAGGATAATTTTGTTTAGAGTGCAGGTCGAAAGAAAAAAGTAGTAAAGTTTTAGGTTTTAGTTTTAATGTTCTTAAAGAAAGGTGTTTTTTGTGAAAGCAAAAAAAGCTCAAACATTAGCAGAGTATGCTATTATCGCTGGAATTATAGCTATAGTTCTTGTGACGATGGGGACGCCTTTTAAGAGAACAGTTCAAAAAATTATAAAATCAACAGCCGATGCTATTGGTTTCCAGGGTGAGTCGGAGCAAGCAGCTGAGCCTGATAAAGGATATTTGAATTCTGCTAAAACAGACATTTCTACAAAGTCTACGACATCCATAGATGAAGATCAGGGTTCCTATACGAGTGTCGTTGAAGAAACATCAGCGATGAAATCAGAATCATTAACCAACATGGGTTTTTCAGAATATGCAGATTAAAAAAATAAAATTTATAAAAAGACAAAACAATAAAAAAGGCCAGACGCTTTTAGAGTTTGCTGTTCTTTTTGTTGTTGTTGTCTCGGCGCTAGTTGCGATGAAGCCATTTATTCAACAAAGTTTTCAGGGTAAGTTGAAAGAAACTCTTGATGGCATGGGAAAACAGTATGATCCACAAGGAGAATTACATGTTTCTCAGGTTATGAGTTCGAATGCGACGACATTAATGAGTGTGGATACTTCAAACGCTAGTGGATACACAACCTCTCGTATTGATGAAACAAATACAGAGGAGTCGAAAACAGAAACCATTACACTTGATTAAAAATGCTTTTAAAAAGAAATAACAAAGCTTCTTCAGTTGTCGAATATGCGGTTTTAATTGTTTTGTTTCTTGTTGCGATTGTAGCGATGAACAAGCAAATTAAAGGAGCTTTTATGGGCAGATGGAAAACGTTATCTGATTCTTTTCTTGGAGCAGAACAAGTAAACCCTGAAACGGTTGAATGTATGCGCTATGTTCCTTTTAATAAAAATGTAAATTCTGGAGAAGGCGGATGGGATGCTGAGATATGGTATTATAAACCAGCATTTGATTGTTGCATGGATACACATAAAAAACATTGTCCACCTTCAGCTGTTGGAATAAGTGGAAAAGTAAAGCTTCTAGTCTGTCGAGGCAAGGAAAGCATGCAAGAAAAAAAAGAATGTTGTGCTCGTATGTGCGAAGAGCCAGATTTGTGTAATTTTTAGTGAGATATAATGAAAAAAATGAACAATAAAAAGAATATTGGGCAAACGATTTTAGAGCTTAGCATCTTAGGGAGCGTTTTCTTGCTTTTATTTGGGCTTTTGATTCGTTATTCGACTAGTATGTCTCAACAGCAAAAAACACAAATGAAAGCTTTTCGTAAGGCTTTAGAGATGTCTGCAACGACTACGGAAGATGGAACTGCTGCGCGTAGAAATGCTACTGTTTTGTGGATTAATGATGAGAAAACAGTAGAAGGTGGTCAAAAATACGGTTCTACTACGCGTTCTCCTGCCATAGCTATGGGATCTGGAACATTTTCAAATATGCTTCAGATGCCGATTGAATATGGAGAATACGAGAATCTTTCTGTTTTTGATATTTTTGTTAATGGAAAGATGTATACATTTCGAACATCAGATTTTAAGTGTTATGGGGATCCCTCAGGAGAATGTTCTTCGCATCTAGGGAGAATTGGGCCTAACGCAAAATATATATATGGCGATGCTTCTATTAGGAGAATTGGGCCTAACGCAAAATATATATATGGCGATGCTTCTATTAATGGAACAGCACAATTTTGGAATGAGAGTTTCTGTACACAGATTGGAGGATGTCGATATGACCCTTTTTCTTATTATCCGTCGTCAGCGCCAAATCCTGAAAGTGATATTAGAATAAATTATGGAGAACCTACTCTTATTTTTTGGACTAAGATTCCTCGAACGCATAGAAAATTTTGTTTTGTTGGAACGGATAATTTCTCTAATCCAAATCCGCTAGATCCTCCGGGACATCATTGTAGTTCTGTGAAGACAGCTGAAGTCGCGCAACGTTTTGATCTTAGAAAAGATGGAGTATCTGTTCCTTTTGACAAGAGATTCCAAATGATGTGGCAGTGGTATCCTGTTGCCGCAACAGCGGGCGGTGTTAATTTTTATGGACAAAGTGGTGATTCGCGATTTTCTGTAGTAGATGTTGATTTTGATGGAAAAGAAGAAATGATTTTAGAGTTTGGAACTCTAGGTTATGCAGATGCGCATTTGTCTCTCATAGATTTAGGCCAAAAGCTTTTTTCGGCGACATATTCTTCTTTCGACAATAATGGTGCCCGTACAACTCCTGCTGTTAGCTGGGGATATTCAAATGCTGGCCCTGATGCCAATGAACTTAAAAAAGCAAAGATAGAGTGGGTTAAAGTTATTGATTATAACGAGGGAGATATTGATTCAACATATAATGTTCATGATAGGTTGATTGGTCTTCCTAGGCCTGGCTTTGAAGATAGAGAAGCGCGCATTATTACGCTTACACCTAATGCTACTCTTAAGATAGATCAAGAAGGCGTGTCTGGAAGCCAGCAGACAGTTACTAAAAAAACTAAAGATTCTTATACTGTTATTGAAAGAGTTATTCAGTTGAGCAATAATCCTCGACCTTCTGGATGGAAACTGCGATGGGGCGATGGAGACATTAAAGCGTCGACGACTATCGGAGGCTGTGGAGATCCTTTGGATCAGGAAAGCACTAATTCTAACAAATATTATGATTGTTTTAATTGGGCAGAAAAAAAGTTATATATCCGATCAAGATTGGCGGATCGATTTGGATATAAGTCAAAAACAATTGTGGACTAAAATATGATAAAAAGGAAAAACCGAAACAATAAATTAAAAGGACAAGCAACGTTAGAATTTGCATTTTGTTTTCTGGTTGTTTTGCTAATTTTCTATAGTATTGTTAAGACGATGCAATGGATTGGTGTTTCTTTTTCTCAAACTGCAAATCAGCACGAGGTGATGTATGCGGATGGTTCCTCGACAGGATTGCATAATTATGACCCAATGGATCAGTTAGATGCTGTTAATGAGAAAAATCCTCAGATGAACATTGTTTTTAATGGAGAAGTATTTGATTAAATTTTTAAGGAAAAATTATGATTAGATTTTTTCAGAATTTTATAAAGCCAAAAAAAGCTCAACTACATAAAGGGCAGATTTCTGTTGTTCTGATTTTATTTTTTGCTATTCTTTTAATGACTTTAGGTGTTGTTATTAATCTTGGAAAGGCATCGCAGATTAAAACACATATGACTTTAGCTGCAGATTCTGCAGCAGCTTTTATGGGGTCTTCTATGGCAAGTTATTCTGAATCGCTTTTTCAGGAGGTAATAAAAAGAGGACCAAACGATGGGTATGAGCATCTTAGTAAAAATATAGCGGATTGGGGAATTTGGGGTAAGATCTTAGGAGTTGTTATTGCTATTATTGCACTTATTTTGACTTGTACGGGAGTTTTGGCTGCTCCAGGAGCTATTCTTTTTGCGGTTGCTGCAGTGGTAATTTCAACAACAGCACTTGTTTTGCAGGTTACCGTTGTCGAGCCTTCTGTTGCAAGTATGTGGGGTAAAATGTTTGCTAATATTCCAATGGCAGATCAAATTCAGGAAAATGCTATTAATATTATTTTTCAGAAGGCGTCAAATGATTCTGTTCTGGTACCTGATATAATGGACATGGATCAGGATGGGTATTATTATGGTGATGGCACAGAAATTGGTGACAAAGAAAAGGTAGGACGGTTTTCATTTCTTTATTCTCAAAGAGCAACTCAGGTTGCTGGAGAAGTTTCTCCACAGTCTGGAGTTGCCGGAAACTTTTTAAAAGCATTGGCAGAATTTGTTTATGACGAGCCTTTGCAGTCGGATGGATCTGCATGGTTTACGTGGGATCCTGCATGGACTTTGCCTCCAGATGGATGGGCTGTTTTGGATGGAAAAGTGCAAGATTGCCCAAATGTTGGATATTTTAAAAATGAATGTGATTTAGGATGTGGGCCAACAGGGACTGCTGCCACTTGTGATGATAATGGAACGCCGTGGAGATATTCGTATAATCCTCATTATGAGAATGGATTTAATGATTTTGAGTCTTTTAGAGAATTTATAGGACGGGATGATGAAAATCCAGCTATTTATTTTGATCCGCAGCCTAAGGGTGTTGCAGTGGCTGTTGACATATCTTCTTTGCCGGCATATTTAGAAAGAGATAGCTTGGGGCTGTATAATCTTTTGTGGCGAATGGATCGAGTATCTTTAAACGTGTCAGATTATCCCCCTAATGATAATAGATATTGTGAGTGGTGTGCAGATGACGATAACACAGGTCTTTCTCAATGTCTAAATCAAGGAGGCTTTGATTTAGGTGCGCAAACAACATCAAATAGTAATTGTAATAGTGATAACATGGGAGGTTGCTGCATAAATCCTAATCTAGATGAAGCTAGAGGTGAAACCCTTGATCCTAGAGACAATGATTTTTGTTATGTAAATGAGCCATATAATTTTTCATGGAAAAAAGGTATTTTAAAATATTTAGCACATACAATGCCATATAGTCAGGGGCCCGGGAAAAATTGTGATTCAAGCTGTATATTTAATAGCGATTTTAGTTGCTGTACTTCAAATGCGCCGATTGATATTTGTACGCCTGATTTTACGGGTTGTGAGCCTAATTGGTCTTGTGGTTTTGATGGAGCAGGTAACGCTGCTGGAAATACTGCTCTTTGGCGAGAAGATACGATTGATGTTTTTAGATATGGTGATTCAGGAATATCTATTGATTCATTTTTAGGGTGGGCCAAGGAGGTTTTAAAAACAGACCCGAACCTTTTGGTTTATGATTTAGGATGGAAAGAGGATTTTGATTATTGGTTTGGAAGTTCTCAAGGTATTGTTGCAAAGCTGTTAAGCTGGAAAGAGTCGGTGAATAAAATTCTTACCGAATTAATGCAATATACAACAAGTTCTTTGTCTACAGGAGATGTTTGTGAGGGTACTCTTGAAGAGGTTGAAGGGTGTTATGATGAGATATTAGAAGATATTAATACGTGTCATGCAGACTGCGTTAACAATACAAGCACGTGTGAGGCTTTGTCTTATAAATTAAGGTTTGATCAGTCTTTCGAGGAGCCCCCGCCGCAAAATCCTTATGATCCGATGTATGGTCAAGCGACAGGATGTGAAGTTTCAAATTCTACACATGGACCAGAAGAATATAGTTTTATGCGCGCGCTTATGATGTGGAAAGAAAAAATAGAACATCGAAAGGAATTTTTGTTTGGTCAAAATAGCGACGGAGGCGTTTATTATGAAGCGCTAGACTCTATTGTAAAATTAACCGCCGCTAGAAATAAAATTGAAGAATTTTTAGATGATCCAAGAGTTATAATGATGATTGAGTATCTTAATAGCACATCTTCATCTTTTTCTTTCGAACATTCTATGGCAGTGTATGCTTGGCAAGACGAAGCATCTGAAGATGGATCAGATCCTAAGTGGCATATTGTTCGAGTTGAGGCAAATCTTCCAACAAAATGCAGCGGAAATTGTGGACGTACGAGCTGTGAGGGGCCGCCTGCAGGAGTATGTAGAGAGCCAGAGCTTCCTTGGATTAAAAAGTGGGAAGCGAGTTGGGCGGCAACAAAGGATTGGTATTCGCTTATTGATTATTCGGGTAAAGGTCGCTGCGGACAAGGAAACAGAACTGATAAGAAAAATCGCAAGAGCTACAAAGATCCTGGCAGGTGTTTTAAGGGAGGTTTGACAAAAGCGCGCGTTGTTCGTTATGATGAAGGAGGCGATGTTTTAAAATGGGCAACAAATAAAGAATTTTGGAAAATGATCTTTAAAAATCCAAAAGCTAGTGCGAATACTAATCCTGATCTTATCGAAGATATGGATAAGTGTGGCATGCTTTTAGGCGCTGCAGGAGGATCGATAGATGGAGGCGGATCGTTTGGCATGGAGGGTGCTGTTATGTTAAGTCAACCATCAGAACAGAATCAAGCATGCTGGAATCTTCTTACAGAGCTTTTAAAAATGGGGTCAGAGGCTAGGTCGTGTACGGAATATTATTATACGAAAGATCCAAACAGAGAGTCAATGTTTAAAACAAAATTTGTTACGTGTCCTTCGGATGCTTTTTAACGTTATCATTTAAAACATATCAATGAATATTATTGCTCTATTTCTCGCTTTTTTAAGCGTTACTGTTATTTTTTATTTTACTCTTCCGCTAGCTTTTAGCGGTATTAAGAGTTTTAATAAAAAACGTGCAGAAAAAATGGTTATAAAAATGGATGACATGTTCATTCAAGCCAAAGAGAAGAAAATGGTCTTTTTGTATGTTTTAGCACCGTTTATTCTTGCTATTGTTGCTTTTTTTGTTTCCCCAAAAGAATATCAAATTCCAGCTATTGCTGGAGCTGGGATTGTGGGTTTTATTTTTCCAGGTTTTTATATTAGATCTCTTGCTAAAAAAAGAAAAAAAATGTTTTATGTTCAGCTCGTTGATGCGCTGATGATGCTTAACAGTGCTCTTAAGGGAGGTTTAAGTCTCTTGCAAGCTATGGAGGTTGTGGCTGACGAAATGCCTGATCCGATTAGTCAAGAGTTTGCAATTTTGATTGGTGAAAACAAGATGGGTGTTTCTTTGGAGACCTCTTTTGATAGACTTTATTCCCGCATGGGAACACCAGCTTTGCAGCAGTTTATTTCTGCGGTTTTGCTGGCCCGTGAGACAGGTGGTAATTTGCCTGTTATTTTCAATCGAATTATTGCAACGATTAGAGAGAATCGAAAAATTCAACAAAATATCGAGACATTAACTCTTCAAGGAAGAATACAAGGATTTGTCATGTCTTTGCTTCCGCTAGCTTTTGGTATTTTTGTGTATAGTTCAAATCCGGGATATTTTGATACCATGGTGAATTCTGAGACAGGTAAAAATCTTTTAATGTTAGCCGCGTTTTTGCAAGTCATAGGAACAATATTAATTATTAAAATTAGTCAAATAGGTGATTTCTAATATGATTCTTAATTTAATTTTCTTATTAATTTTTTTCTGTGTTTTTACGTTGGCTATGGGTGTCCATAGTGTTGTGCAGCCTGAGACTCGTCCAACTTTAAAAGGTTTGGTGGACTTACCAAAACAGGAAAAAAAGAAAAAGAATTTTCTAAGACACCTCTTCTTCTTTAATAAGCCGTTGTGCTCAGGATTGTTAGGCCAGAGGCTAGAAAGAGAATTATCCATAGCCCGCCTTTCGATCTCTCCAGAAGAGTTTTTGTTTATTAAAGAGGCTCTTATTGTATTGCTTTTATTCTTAACACGCCATATGGCAGATCCACAGTCAGTAATGATGTGGGCGATTGCTATGTTTGCCGCAGGGTACTATCTTCCTGACTTTTGGTTAAAAATGAAAATTAGGAAAGTCAAGAATTCTATTGTTCGCGACCTTCCAGATGCCATTGATCTTTTAAGTCTTTGTGTAAACGCCGGACTTGATTTTCTTTTGGCTTTAAAATGGGTTATTGAGAAATCTTCAGCTTCGATTCTTATTGATGAGCTTAATCATGTTTTACAAGAAGTTCATGTAGGAAAGCCAAGGAGAGATGCGCTTACAGATTTTGCTAATCGATATCAACTTCCAGACCTTTCAACATTTACAAGGGCGCTTGTTCAAGCAGATCGCATGGGAACATCTGTGGCCGATGCGCTTAATATTATTTCAGAAGATATGCGTCTTTCTCGATTTAGACGTGGTGAGCAAATCGCACTTAAGGCTCCATTGAAGATGTTGTTTCCTCTATTGTTTTGTATCTTTCCTGTTGTTGGCATTCTTGTCGCCGGCCCTGTTCTCTTGCAGTTTGTTCAGGGAAATCCGCTCGCAAATCTCTAAGATTAACAATTTTCTACATAAGTCATTAAATTGGACATTTATATGTGCGAGAAGTCCATTTTTTTGTTTGTCCAATCTGTAATGTCCACTCAGAATATAATATTTTTATATTAAATAATAAATATTAAAATATTTTAACTTTTTTAAAATATATATTATCCTTTTATAATACATATTTTATTTTAATTATTATAATAAAAATATTTTAACAGGTTGAAATGCTTGATGTTTCATGCCTACTTCAAAAAATATTATGAATATTTCTTAGCATCCTCGTCGGGTAGAATATAACATAGCGGGTAAACGTATTGTTAACGATGCACAAGAAGATGTTCATAAAAAGTATTTATTGAAAACAGATATTGACAAGATTCTGAGAAGCAAACGCTTCCTTTTGGAAGTGTTTCCAAAAAAAATAAAAATAATTTAAAAAACATGCAAGTCATTCTGGCTCAACGACTTACAGAATGTCCAATTCTTGACAGATCGATTTCTTGTGCTATATTTAATTTGCGCATCGAAATAGAAAGCCATAGAAAAAGCCACGGGATTTAAAGATTTTAATAAACGCAATAATTAAAATTCACGGGCTGTGGCATTGTCACAGCCCTAACTATTTAAAAAAGCCATGAAAAAACAAACATTTAAATCAGTTATAAAGAATTCTATTAGTAAAGCTATTAGCTTTGCTCAGGGATTTCTTTTTTCTGGTTTTAATAAGTCTCGCATGGCAAAGCTAGCTCCACAAGCAATTCAAGAATCAGGTGAAATTTCAACAGACACGCAATATTTCCAAAGTCGATTTAAGGGCTGGATCCGCACAGTCGCTTTAATCGTTATCTTAGTTTTCCTTCCTGAGCAAATTAGTTGGGCTTTTAATTACAATCCATCCATTTTGTGGAATCGTCAAAGCGCAGATGCGTATGTTGGTGATCAGTCATTTGAAACAGTTTCTCAAAGCATCCAGCATGTTTTAAATCAAATTAAAAATAAAAAAGATCCTAAGATTAAGCTTATTTTACCAAATAATGGTGTGAGTGGTTCAAGCAACCAAAAAGGTCTTTTAGTTTCTTCTAGTGCTATATTTGAAAATCAAGAAATTGAGGATATGGTTAATTGGTTAAGAACGCCAGATGTTCATCCTATCAATTGTGGTGTTTATGCCTTAAAAGATTTATTGTCTGCTCATCAGGTAAGCGTTGAATTGGAAGAAGCATCTGTTTTAACTTTAACAGTAGACATCTTAGGTAAGATTATTAAAGCGGGAGATCCAAAACTTAAGACATCGCTTTATGCTATCGATACAATTGCTAATGCTTATGGGCTTGATTATGTTTCTGCAAAAATTCCTGTTGTTGATATTCAGAAGATTTCGACACCTTTTATTGCAAATTTAGAACCAGAACATTTTGTTTTAGTTAAAGCTTTTAATGAAGACAATGTTATTTTTAGTGATATTGGTCAGGATAAAACATTATCTGTTGATCAATTTTCTTCTGAATTCTCAGGGTATGTGTTTGCGAAAGAAAATGATTTTCTATCTAAGTATGCTGAAAAAGTTTCAGATGAGAAGCAAGCATTTGTTTGGGGTTCAAGATGGCATAGCAAATACGATGATCAAATGACCACGGGAACTATGTCGTTTAAGAGTTTCATGATTGGTATTGTTATTGATATTGTTAGCATGCTCTTACAATTTATAAAACCGCTACAAATGATTAAAGGCACAAAAGAAGCTGTATCTTTAGTTAAAATTATTCGAACTTATGCACTTGCAAAAAGTATTAGTTCTTTGGCAAGCACAATTACACAAATTGGCGTTATGAAGTGGGGCTGGGATGGAAAAAAAGCAGCTATTATAAGTTCTGTTATTGTCACAGCTTTAACTGTAGCTGCTAGCGGTCTTGGTGATAATTTGGAAGGCGCAGCAACGCAATCTGCAGCCAATACGGCAGCACAAAAAGGAGCAGAGAAAGTAGCACAGATTACAGGAGAAGCGGTGCTGGATGTTGTAAGTGATGCAGCAAAAGATGCAGCTAAAATTACTCTTGGAGAAGGACTAAAAATAGTTGGAAAAAATATGGCGACAGGAGCTGCTATCGGTGCTGCTAAAGGTTTTGTTAATTACGCTATTATTGACTTTGTTGAAGATATGGGGATTGAGAGTGAAGTGCTTAAACAAGCTATTATTAGCGTAGGGACTTCTTTGGCATCAAGCATGATTACAGTTGCTGTTGCAAGTGGACTAGAGTCGCTAACTAAAAACGGAGAGTTTGATAGTGCGTATGGAATGAAGGATGGTGAATTTAAAACAAAGGATACTCAAGTTGTTGAGGTGGAAATTACAGATGAAAAAGGAAATGCAGAAACTATAATGTTGTCTTTGGATCAAGCAGAAAACTTAAGCGAAGGTCAGATTGTTGAGTCTGGAGCATATGCTGGATTTACAATAACAGGGAAACAAAATTTAACGATTGAGGCGATTTCTGTTGGAAGTGATGGAGAGATTGAGTATAGTCGAAAATATACTTTTGGTGAGAAACTTGTTCAGACTTTGGATGCTGAATGGAAAAATGCTAGCATACAGATTATTGGTACAGGTCTTGGAATGATTGCTGAGCGGATTGCAAAGAAAAAAGGATTAGATTCAAATAGTCTTTTTGTTCAAGGCGTTGTGCAGGGCGGTAATGCTATGGGTCAGGTTCTTTTAGATAATTTAATTTTAAAAACACGCCCAGATAGACACGAAGTTGTTATGGGTAAAAAAGATAGTGAGCAAGAAGATCAGATTATTGAAGCCACTCTTCTTGACAAAAAGACTTATCGTGATGCAGATGGAAAGCTAAACCGAAAGGATTGGAGATCTGCAAAGAAGAATAGTGTGCGCCTTAAATTAAATGATGAGTTGGTTGAGAAATTTGCATTAGATTATGTTGTAGAAAAGAATGATGGAGCTGGTATTGATAAGAAAGAGTATTCGAAAGAAAAGTATTCGAAAAATGGAAAACTTAATCGTAGTGCCTACAAACAAGCTAAAAAAGATTTTAGAGATGTGCGATCTGAAATTCGAAAGCAAAATGGTGCGGCGTGGGAGCAAGCTACGAGAACAACAGAAAAAAGGGAAGTAGTTGCAGAAACTAACCGAGATGAAACTGTACAAGCAAATCAGTTAAAAGAAGCGAATCAAAGCGCTACAGATTCGCTAGGGTCTATGGTTCGCCTGGAACCTATTTCTGTTAAGTCGATTGGAATAATTGAAGAAACGCCTAATTCTAGCGAACAGGCACATAAGAAAATGCAATTTTTTGTTAACGACGGAAGAGTTACAAGCCCATCTGTTTATAAAAGTACAGGTGGATTGATCTTAGGAAGCATTGGGCATGCGGCGATTAACGTTGGGCTTGGGTATGCACTTGATAAACAAAGACAGAAACGTATAGAGCAAGGCAAGATTAAAGAAGGAGATCTAGATCTTGGATTTTATGCATCAACAATGTTAATGTCAGCTGCATCGGCAGGTTTGGTTGCAGCTACAACACATGCGATTGATTTGGGTCGCTTAAATAGAGCCGCTAAGAAAGAAAAAGAATTGCCTGAAAACATGATTGCAGGAAGCTTGGTGAAACAGCCGTCTCTTCTAAACTCTAAAGGTCTTGATAATAAAGAAAAGTCACTTGCAGATCGTTATGGAATTGCAGGTCTTGATGGTAAAGAAAAGTCATCTGTAGAAAAATATGGCCTGACAGGAATTTTAGCTAACAAAGAAAAATCTCAGAAGGCTAGCTTTAAACAATTTGGAAAAGATTTTATTAATGTTGCGGCGAATCGAATAGATGCTTTTGCAGAGGATTATATTTATCAGGGTGGTCTTGGATCTGCAACAGGAGCAACGTTGGTTGATGATCAAAATAGAGTTACGCAAGGATTTGTAAATTATCATACTGGTGGCGTTCAGGGATTCAATGCACTTGTTGATCATGCGCTAACACTATCTGGAATGACTGCTGACTATGCTGTTACTTTTGACAGGGGGCTTGAAGCAGCGATGAGCGCTAATAACGAGGCGGATGAAGAGAATAGAGTTGGTGATGAGCAGGTTAGATCAAGCTATATTACGAATAGTGGATTTTCTAACAATCTTAATGTTGATCAAAATATTTTGAAGTATCAAGTTAGAAAACTTAAAAGCGCTACAACTGAAAACATAATTGCTACAGCTGAATATGCTAAAGGAAACATGAACTTAAGCCTTCTTGGTTTAGGAGATCGAAGAATAGATACAACGGCAAAAGGTGTTGATTTTGTTGTGACTTCTCCTTGGCAGATGATCGTATCTAAGAAAGACAGTAGCGGAGACAGGGTCTTTACTCGATCAGAGTATGGCAAGAGAGTTGATGGTCTTGGTCTTGCTATGTTGTCTTTTGGCACAGCTGGGCTTGATTATTTTGGGCAAAAAGATTCATACGTTGGGCAAGTTGTCAGGACAAAGCTTGCAAAGGGGAATGCTAGCAAGGAAGATAAAATTAAAGCTCTTAAGCAAGATGGCTCTTATGTAAAGGGTAGCGGAAGCGTTTTCAAAAATACAGGATGGAAATATGTTAAGGCTATGGGACTTAAAAAAGATGGAATTTCTGACAAGCATACAATTAGCATAAACGGTGAGCGCGTTAAGATGTTTAATGAAAATGGAGATCTTTTTGCAGTTAACGATGAAACTATAAGCAGAGATGCAAAATTATTAAAAGCGGGAAGAAGAGGTGTATCTTTTGATATTTTAAATTCCGCATGGCAAGATCAACAAGGCGAGCTTACAGTAGAGCTTGAATTTGTTAAAGATAAAGATACTTTTGGATTTAATCGAGGAAAAAATAATAATGAGAAATTAAAAACAAAATCATTTATGAGCAAAGCAAGAAATGGAAATTTCAGCTATCACAACGAAGGTCAAAAAGAATTGTTAGTCGGTGAGGTTTCGTATAAGTATGTGCCGTCTAGATTAGGTTCCTTAAAAGATGATCCGCTAAACAAAGTGCCCAACACGAATGTTCTTATTAATGCTGTAGGGGGAGATTTTGTTGCAGAGGAAAAGATAGTTAAAAAAGTTGTTTGGGATGACGAGTCTTTTAATGCTAATGCGGATGACCAAACATCAACCTTGGAAAGACATGTTCAGGTTCAAAAAGGAACTGATCACAGGTTTGGTCAATCTCAAACTGGATGGAATCTTATCTCAGGTGCAGGCGCTATTTCAAATGTCGAATCTATTTCTTCTACAAAAGACCTCGCTTCTGGAGATGGAGAATTTTGGTCTTTCCCAGACAGCTCTATTATAAAAGATGCTCAGATTACTCTCAAGGCAGACTCATATCTTGAGTATCAAATTTCTTTAAAAGATCTTCTTGAAATTAAAACGGTTAAAGCTGGCGATGAGGATAATCCAACTTATTATGGTGAAGCAAGTGGTATCAAGACGTCTCTTTACAACGGTATGACTGTTGAAGATCTTGAACAAAATTATGCAGACATTCTCGATATACCTCTAGGAGAAGTTGGAGAAGATGGAACATATGAAGATGGAACATCTAGGGATTTGATCGCAAAAGGCAATGTTCAGTCCGTAGAATATCTTACAGATCCGAATAAAAAGGTTATACCAGGCATTGAATCTATTTATGAGAAAGATATTAAAATGATATCGGCAGGCGGAGGATTAGAATTTTATCTTGATAGTGATGCTGGAGCGATTGTTAAATCTCATAAATTAAACATTTTAGCTGAAGAAAATTTCGATTCTAATGTCAAGGAGACTGTTGGAATGCAGCCTGTTGATGGCGATAGTCATGCTGTACATTATATTGCACCAGTTGAAAAAGGATCTTTCTTTAATT